>Ga0209382_10000013_pt1 | contig 230718 bp, 233 predicted proteins | sample SoiMetdeltSBSDD5_FD_187599 | JGI IMG/M metagenome (GOLD analysis project Ga0209382, IMG submission 187599) | Bulk soil microbial communities from a Populus tree surrounding site in Tennessee, USA - Soil MetaG P. deltoides SBSDD5 (SPAdes) (version 2) | ecosystem: Environmental > Terrestrial >...
ATCGGCGTCTCGTAGTCCCACCGATGGATCTGGTAGAGGTCGACGTAGTCGGTGCCGAGCCGGCTCAGCGAGGCGTCGATGGCCGACAGGATGTGCTTGCGCGACAGGCCGCCGTCGTTCGGGCCGGCGCCCATCGGGAAGTAGACCTTGGTGGCCAGCACGTAGTCCTCGCGACGGGGAAACAGCTTGCCGAGCAGCCGGCCGGTGATCTCCTCGGTCAGGCCGCTGGAGTACGTGTCGGCGGTGTCGAAGAACGTCACGCCGGACTCGACCGCGTGTCGGACGATCGGCTCGGCCTCGGACTCGTCGAGGTGCCAGGCCCGCTCGTCCTGCGAGCCGTAACTCATCATGCCCAGGCAGATCCGGGACACCTTGAGTCCGGACGCGCCCAGTCGGGTGTATTTCACTGATCCTCCTTGGGAGACGGAACTTGGTGGATGGCCACTCCGGCCACGACCACGGCGATCCCGACCAGCTCGGTCAGGGTCGGGAGCTGGCCCAGAACGATCGCGCCGATCACGACCGCGAAGACCGGAAGCAGCGAGAGCAGCAGCGCGAAGGTCGGGCGGGGTAGGCGGGCCATGGCGAGTTGGTCGGTGACGTACGGGATGACCGAGGAGCAGACCGCCACGCCGAGCCCGGCGAGCAGCAGCATCGGATCGGTGAAGGCCGGCCTGGCTCCGGCCAGGCCGATCGGAGTGGCGACGACGGCCGCCAGGATCATGGCCCCGCCGAGTTGGTCGATGCCGCTCCAGCCGCCGGTGCCGAGTCGGCCGCTCCGCGCGATCCGATGGCCCAGGACGACGTAAACGACGAACAGCGCGCAGTTGGCGAACGCGAAGGCGAGGCCGAGCGGCTCGGCGGCCAGATGAACGTCGGCGAGCACGCCGACGCCGATCACGACCAGCGCCAGTGCTGCGGCGTTGCGCAGGCTGCGCAGCCCGATCGCGGCCAGGCCGATGACGCCGACGAACTCCACGGCGCCGACGGTCGCGAGCGGCAGCCGGTCGACGGCCAGATAGAACGACGCGTTCATCAGGGCGAGGACGACGCCGAGCCCGACCAGGAGCCGCCGCTGGTCCGACGTGGCCTGACCCATCACCCGCCAGGGCCGGCGCCAGATCGCGAAGACGGCCGCGGCGCCGGCGATCCGGAGCCAGGTGACGCCGAGCGGATCGACCCGGGCGAACAGCAGCACCGCGAACGCCGGCCCGAGGTAATGGAAGACCGCGCTGACCGCGAAGTACGCCGGCGCCGGTACTCGGTCGACCCGCGAGCCCGTCGCGGCCGGACGGCTCGCGAGGGCAGGCTCCGCGTCGATCGACATGCGAGTATCATCCAAGCCGTTACGCAAGTCCTGAAGGGCAATCTCAAGGCAGGAGGCCCGAAGTGACTGCAGAAGCACGCCCGATCGAGCGGGACGCCTACGAATCCGCAAACCCGCTCCTGGACGCGATGAACCGCCGCCTGCTCGCCGAGTTGCACGCCGACCCACGGCTGTCGATGGCGGCCCTGGCCCGCCGGGTCGGGATGTCGGCACCGGCCGTGACCGAGCGGGTGCAGCGACTGCAGCGGGCCGGCGTCATCGCCGGGTTCCGGATGGAGGTCGACCCGGCCGCACTCGGCCTGCCGGTAACGGCGTTCGTGCGGATCCGGCCCGGCCCGGGACAGCTCCCCAAGATCGCCGAGGCCGCCCGGCAGACGCCCCGAGTCGTCGAGTGCTACCGGATCACCGGCGAGGACTGCTTCGTGCTCAAGATGCACGGCCCGTCGATCGCCGATCTGGAGGAGACGCTGGACCGGTTCCTCGTCTACGGGCAGACCACCACGTCGATCGTGGTCTCGACACCCGTGCCGTCGCGGCCGCTCCCGCTGTGGGATGAGTCACCCGATTGCGACTGAGCGGGCTGCGGCGCCGTCCGTCCGTACGATGGGCCCCATGAGCGCACCGACGACGACCACCCGCCGCGTCCTGCTCGCCGCCCCCCGGGGCTACTGCGCCGGCGTCGACCGAGCCGTGATCACGGTCGAGAAGGCGCTCGACCTCTATGGCGCCCCGGTCTACGTCCGCAAGCAGATCGTGCACAACAAGCACGTCGTGCACGGTCTGGAGGAGCGCGGCGCGATCTTCGTCGAAGAGCTCGACGAGGTGCCGGAGGGCGCGACCGTGGTGTTCTCCGCTCATGGCGTGTCGCCGGCAGTCCACACGCAGGCGGCCGAGCGCCAGCTCAAGACGATCGACGCGACCTGCCCGCTGGTCACCAAGGTCCATCACGAGGCCCGCCGGTTCGCCGGCGACGACCACGACATCCTGCTGATCGGCCACGCTGGCCATGAAGAGGTCGAGGGCACGGCCGGCGAGGCGCCGAGCCACATCAAGCTCGTCCAGGGGCCCGATGACGTCGACGACCTCGAGGTACGCGATCCGTCGAAGGTCTCGTGGCTGTCGCAGACCACGCTGAGTGTGGACGAGACGATGGAGACCGTCGACAAGATCCGGGCCAAGTTCCCGAACCTGATCGACCCGCCGAGCGACGACATCTGCTACGCGACCCAGAACCGGCAGGTGGCGGTGAAGGAGATCGCCCGCGAGTCGCAGCTGGTGCTGGTCGTGGGGTCGGCCAACTCGTCCAACTCGGTACGCCTGGTCGAGGTGGCCCTGGAGGCCGGCGCCGACGCCGCGTACCGGGTCGACGACGCCGGTGAGATCGAGCCGGCATGGCTCGACGGCGTGACCACGGTCGGCGTGACGTCCGGTGCTTCGGTGCCGGAGGACCTGGTCCAAGGTGTGCTCGACTGGCTCCAGACGCGAGGCTTCCCCCCGGCCGAGTCGGTGCACACGGCCGAGGAGAGCCTCATCTTCGCGCTGCCCCCCGAGTTGCGCCGCGACCTCCGAGCCGCCGACGCCTAGCGATCATCAGCCACTCGTGGCCCGGTCATCGGTCACTCGTGGTGCGGTCATTGGTCACTTGTGGTCCGGCCGGAGCGCCCGTACAGCGACGACCAGTCCGGCGGCGACCAGCACGATGTCCTTGAACACGTACTGCGCCTCGAGGGTCGGGCCGCCGGACGGGAACATGTCGGTGAAGAACAGCACCAGCGGCGACATGATCCCGGCCAGCGAGGCACCGAGGACGGCAAGTCCGGCCCGCAGCAGCTTCCCGGTGATCAGGGTGATCCCGATGAAGCACTCGGCGACGGCCGTCATGAGCAGAGCGGCCTCACCGGATACGAGCCCGAGCGACAGCGTGTCGAGGGTGCGCTCGACCAGCGCCTGCGCCGGGCTCGCGTCGACGAACTTCACCGCACCGAACGCGAGGAACACGACACCGAGGCTGATCCGCAGGATGTCGACGCTGTAGCGGTCCAGCCAGTCGATGACCCGGTCGTGTCGCGGCGAGCTGCGCATGGTGGGGCGTGGGTCGGGCTGGCGGGGGAGGGTGGTCATGGTGGCCATCGGAGGCTCCGATCGTCGAGTCGTTTGCTGACTCGACAAGCCTCATCGCGATCGCCCGTCGGGTCGTCGGCCTCAAAGCGACACTTGGGCTACCGCGTCTCGGGTACGGCGCGGCGGTCGGCTACGTCGGAGCGCGTAGCGAGCCGTACCCCGGTCGCGCCCGCGAACGTACGCGCCCGGGACCGCTCAGGACGGCCAGGGGATGCCGACGGTCAGGTCGGACACGCAGACCGGCGAGTGCCCGGAGGCGACCGAGACGCGCACCTCACCGCCCGCTGCCGGGAGTGGGACGAAGGCGTCACCGAAGCCGGTCGGGGCGAACACCTCGTGGTGATCCTCGCCGACCTCGATGCTGAGGGTCGTCGAGTCGCCCGTGACGTAGCCGAGGCGGAGGATCGAGCGGTGATCGGTCACCGGATCGAGGTCGACGATGGTCGTCGGCACCCGGTCGACGACCCAGCCGCAGTCGGGCCGCGGTCCGCGCTTGTTGAAGGTGCGCGAGATGAGACTCACCGGCTTCGGATCGCCGAACCCGTCGAGAATCGACAGATGCGTGGTCGGCTCGTCGAAGGCGACATCGACGCCCGCCGCTGAGTACACGACGCTGACCGGCTGTGCGACGACACCGGTAGGCGGTGCCGAGGAGTCCGCCAGCACGAGCGATGGATCTGCCCGGGCCGCGGCCAGCGCGTTGTTCGTGTAGTCCCTCGCGTACGTATGCCTCAGATCTCCAGACGTCTGGGTCATGGTGTAGAGCCCGCTGACGACGATCACCAGGACCACACTGCTCAGGATCGCCGGATCGATGCGTTCGGTGAGTCGATCGACCCACCGCGTACGGGGTTCGGTCTCGGATGCGACGTCGGCTGCGGTGGCCGGCCGCGGTGCGTACGCCGCGCACACCGCGATGACGGCGATCGGCAGCGCGTCGATGATGTACCGGGGATCGCGAGCGAGGAAGGACGCGTAGTCGGTTCGTCCGACGACGACGAGCGCGATGTCGACTGCGAGGTAGCCCGCCAGCAGCGCCCAGGCCTCGAGCGCACCCAAGCCGCGCAGCACGAACGAACCGAGCACGACGGCTGCCGCCAGTGCCGCGCACAGCACGACGACCGCCGGCTCCGGTGTTGGGGCGATCGTGTTCTCCGCGCCCGCGCCCGACCAGGGTCCGCCGAACAGGCCGGGCAGCCAGGTCTGGAGCAGCACCTTGTGGAGCACCTGGCCGACGTCGGCTTCGGCAGTGCCCTGATCGCTGTTGAACGTGATGGTGGCGGCGTACCAGCCCAGATAGGCGGCCGCGATCACCAGGTATCCCGCCCACAGGCGCCAGGCGGCGCGCAGGCGCGACCACCGCTGCCGCACCTTCAGACCGCGGAGCATCACCAGGACCACGACGCCGACGACGGCCGGCAGGATGAGGAGCGCCTTCTCCCAGAACATCAGCCCCGCCGCGAACGCGAGGCACGACGTCAGCGTCCAGCGCCACGAGCCTCGGTCAATCGCGGCGGATGCGGCGCCGATGGCGATCAGCATGAAGATCTGCAGGGGGAGCGCCTGCAGCGCCGCTGCCCACCACGTCCCGGGCGCCAGGCCCAGCGGTGTGAACAAGTACGCCGCGAAGGGCAGCAGCAGAAGGACACTGTTGCCGAAGAGTCTGCGCAGCACCCAGAGCAGTGCCAGCGATGCGGCCACCTGCAGGACGACCATCGTGGTGGCGGCAGCGGCGTAGGAGAAGCCGAACAGCTCGAGGACCAGCCAGACGATCGCGAACTGCGCAGGCTGGAGATGGTCGTTGTAGTCATGCAGGATGAAGTCCGCGGAGAACCCGTCCGTGCGCGCCTGCGAGAGGTACACGAAGTCGTCCTGCCAGAAGTAGCCGCGGCTGACGAGCACGATGCGCACGACGGTCTGGAGGCCGACGAGCGCGAGTCCGCCGATCAGCATCGCGTCCGCACGGGCGACCCGGGGTCGTTCGTCACTCATCTGGCCGAGCCTCCCGGAGCTGCGCCGCGACCGGGCAGAGCACGAGACCGATCGCGACGGAGACGAGCAGGTCGGCGCTCACTGATCGGCCGTCACCGACGATCAGCAGCGCAGCGGCGGCAGCGCAGCACGCCAAGGTCACGCCGACGCGGACGGCGAGTCGCCGCCCATACGGCAGCACGCCCAGTCCGGCCCCGGCGAGGACCCCGACTCCGCCGAGCAGCGCGACCGCCGCCACGGCCTCCCAGGCCCACACGGCGAACCACTTGCTCCGCATCGGCGGACCGGACGGTCGGCGGTCCGCCCCGGGGCCGCGGCGCCGGAGCACCGCCAAGCCGGTGAGGGCGACGAGCACGAGGAGTGCTGCCGCGCCGATCAGCAGGCTGGTGGTGAAGGCGCTTTGCGGTTCGTACGTCAGCACGAGCCGGCCACCCTCGCCTTCTGGCACGAGCCAGCCTTGCGCCCATCCGTCGACGTTGATCGCGTCGAGCTGATTCCCGTCCAGCGTCGCCGTCCAGCCCGGGTTCGTGTTCTCGGTGACCCAGAGCACCGCGGCGCCACCGCTGCCGACGGTCAGGGTGCGACTTGTGTTCGACCAGTCGTCGATCTGAAGTGCGCGGGATTGGTCGACCGGTGCCGGTCGCACACCCGACGGCCGGAAGAACGCGCTGACCGGCTGGTAGCGTGCGGTCGAGGGAATGGACAGCCGGTGGAGGCCCTGATCGATCTCGATCGGCTTGTGTGGACAAGGAACGACGCGCATCCGCGTCCCTGCCAGCACCTGGCCCAGCGTGCCTTCGACCCTGGTGGGCACGGTCTTGTTGTCGAGCACGATGTCGGGCCCGAATCCGCACGGCTCGCCGGTACGGGTGTCGCGCGTCGGCGTGAACGTGATGGGCGTGGACGAGCGGAGGTCGATATCGGTGATCCGCATCGGCTCCTCGTCGTCGGCGTCGCGGTCTCCCACGAGCGTCAGTGTCACGCTCGTCGCCTTGAACGGCCGGAACCGGACCATGCGATCGGCATCGAGGTCGACGTTGCGCGTCTGGCCACCGCTGCCCTCGATGCGAACCGAGACCGGACTTCGCGTGTCGACGCCACTCGACTGCAGGCGGATTCCGGAGATCCGCCGTTCGTCACCCCAGTCCAGGTTCAAGGTCGGATCGACGTCGCCGGGTGCGGCCGTCCAACCGGTCCGTACCTCGCCATCGAGGGCCAGGATCGGGGCGGCCGCGGGTTCGTTGCCGAAGACCGAGGACGCGACGATCGTGAACCGCGGAGCGAACGGCTGGAGCAGGGACAGCGTCTCGGGCGAGCTCGTGGCGACAGCGCGGATCCGCGGCCACCAGGTGCCGTCCCCGGTCGTCCTGAACACCCGGAAGAGCCCCGAGGCCTCTTCGGCTGCAGCGAACTGAGAGCCGCGACATCCGACCAGCATCCGGCAAGCCCGGGTCGGCGGTGTGGACTGGACGGACAGCGCCGTATTCGGGCCGGCGCTGCCGGGGACGATCAGGTATCGGCTCGTGTCGATAGTGTCTCCAAGGAACCGGATGTCGGAGATGCCAACCTGATTGTTGCCGGAGGACTCGCGGGTGCCGGCGATCGTCACCGAAATCGCGCGCGTCGGTCCGCGCGGAACTCCGACGACGGCCGCCCCGGTGAGCGGATTCACCGGCTCCGTTGCCGACCCGTTGTCGGTCGTCACGGTGATGGCAGTGACCAGCGGCTCGTCGGGGAGGATCGGCACCGTCACCGCGACCTCCCTGATGTCGGCGGACGACGCCAGGACCATGCTGATGCCTTGGCCTTGGGTCTCGGTGAACGGCGCGCTGACCCAGGAGGTTCGCGTTTGGCCGTCGATCGCCGAGTAGGGACCGCGGGCCGGATCGACCGGGCCGAAGATGTCGGCATAGCCGGCCGAGCTCGTCGCCCAGAGGCGGAGGATCCCCGGATACCAGGCCACCGTCTGCGGTACGTCGCTTCCGCCAGCCGTCTCGTAGTCGGGCGCTGCTCGGTCGAGTCGGTAGTCGTCGTCCGCGGCCATGATCGACGAGAGTCCCTCGTGCGTACGACCGAACGATCGCTCGCGTCGCTGCATCCCGTCCGTCAAGGCAGCCGGCACCGTCGGCGTATCGCGGTCGCTCGCCAGCTCGGTGGGAGCATCGACCGCGGTCCACCGCGGGCGCATGAGACCGGCGACCGACTCCGGTCCGCCGGACACGGTCTGAAGGCTGTCGGCATCCACCAATCTGGCCCGCGGATCGGATCCGGCTCCGTCGTCGACCGACCACAGCTCGAACGGCCTGGTGCCCGATCCGCCCTCGGGGAACGTCTCCTTCAGCGTGAACCCGGGCGACGTCCGCAACGTCGCGCTCACCAGACCGGCCCTCGGCGCATCGGTCGTGGCCGGGTCGAGATCGGATCGCACGAGCACATCGGTAATGCCCGTGCGGGCGAGTAGCGGGGCCAACACGGCGCTGTGCTTGCCGGCGACGAGGAGCTGTTCGATCGAGTCGAGATAGCGCGTTGTCGCCCCCGGCACCAGCGACGCCTGTCCCCTCACCGCCCACGGCGTGTCGGCGTACGGCTGCAGCGGCTCGTCGACGGTGTAACCCCACTGCTGCAGGGCCGAGCCGGTGCCTGGAGCCACCAGGACCCGGCTGCCCTCCGGAAGGGCATTGATCGCCGCCGCGGCATCGGTCCAAGCGTCGGGAACCTGGTCCCAGCCGGGCTCGAACCGCAGCTCGCCGGCGAGGGCGGGAGCCGCGGCCGCAGCGAGCAGCACCGTGCAGACGACCCCTGTCAGGGTGCCGGCGCGGGTGGAGAGCGAGCCGAGCCAGCGGAATCGAGGCGTGTCCGATCGGAGCAGCCGCACAACCTCGGTCGCTGCGTAGGCGAACCCGAGCGCCAGCGGGAGGCGTACGAGGGGATCGACCTTGTGGATGTTGCGCAGCGCGGCGAGTGGCCCGTCGAGCAGGTCACGGAGCGGCTCGGCGAATAAGCCGCCCGCTGCTGTTCCGTGCGCGGCGACCAGACACGTCAGCCCGATCGCCATCGGCACGATGAGGGTCAACCGATCGGGAACCCTCGGGTGGAGGAGGCCGCACAGGCCGATCGCGGCCACGACGGTGGTCACCACGATGAGCGCTGGATTCGTGAGCAGCAGGTAACCGGCCTGCCACCAGTGATGATCGCCGAGGCTGACGCCGGCGAGCCAATGGTCGGTGCCGCGCAGTGCATTGGTCCACCCCACGGGCCCGGTCGTGATCGCGGCGGACTCGATATAGTCGAGGAACGGTGGGCTGTAGCGCCCGAGGAGCAGCAGCGGACCGATCCACCAGGCGCAGGCGAGCAGGACGCCCACACACCAGAGCCAGATCGTGCGCACTGGCAGTTGCCTGGAGAAGACGCCGGCGATGATGACAGTCGCCGGGAGCGGCAGCGTCGCGACCGTCTCGACCGCGTTGTGTCCGCCCATGAGAACCACCGAGAGCGCCGACAGTCCCACGGCCGGCAGTACGTCGAGTCGGCCTCGACGGGCGAGTACGAGCGGCAACACCGTCCACGGCAGCACCACGGTCGGCAGGGTCTCGCCGGTCAGCACCCCGATCGTCGTCAGGAATCGCGGCGCGACGACGAAGGCGACACCGGCGATGAGCGCGCCGCGCCTGCTGAGTCCGCCCCACGCCAAGGCAACCCGCCTGGCGCCCTCGAAGGCGGCGACGGTCAGCAGCGCGCTCCACAGTCGTTCCCAGATCCACGACGGAATCGCGATGAGGTGGCCGACCCAGAAGAACGGGCCGATCGGGATCAGGTAGCCGTATGCCTGGTTCTGCAGTTCACCGAGACCGGTCCGCTCCGACCACATGTCGAGCGAGCGCGCCATGAACTGGCCGGGATCGACGACCAGATCGAGCTTGGTGTCGAACGTGACGGTCCCCGGAGCCTGCGCGAAGCAGACGACGACGATCACGAGGACGCAGAGCCACCACAGCCCCTGGGGCGTGCGGGCCCGGTGGTATAGCGTCCGCGCTGACCCGGAGATCCTGCACCTCACTCTCTTGTCCTCGGCGCAGGCCGAACCCGGGCGCTGGCCTGTCGAAGTATAGGCTGCGCTCTGTGACGGCCGGGACGTGAAGCGAGGCGGCGGTGCCTGGGGAAGAGCCGAAGACAGCGGGCGATGACGCGTTCGAATCCGCCTGGGAGCTGGCCGACACGGTGCCGGGTTGGCTCACCAAAGAGCAGGCGCGCCGCCTGTGGGACGAGGCGTCGACGTTGCCGGCCGGTTCGGCCGCCGTCGAGATCGGAAGTCACAAGGGTCGCTCGACACTGGTCCTCGGCCGAGCGGTACAGCGCCGGCAGGGAACGCTCTATGCCATCGACCCGTTCGTCGAAGGAAAGCTCTTCGGCGGGCAGAGCACGAAGGCGACCTTCCTCGCGACTGTCGCAGGGGCCGACCTGGACTCAGTCGTCGTCCACGTCCACGACTACAGCACGCGCGTACGCCAGGGATGGACGGATTCGCCCGCGTTGCTCTACATCGACGGGAAGCACGACTACTGGACCTGCTCCGACGACCTCGCCTGGCGATCCCGGCTCGGCGAGGGATCAGCGGTGCTCGTGCACGATGCCTTCTCGTCGATCGGTGTCACGACCGCGATCTTGATCAAGGTGATGTTCTCTCGTGACCTCGCCTACGAAGGCCGCGAAGGATCTCTGGCGACCTTCCGGCGTCGTACGCCTCGCCTGTCCGACCGCGGCCGCATCCTCAGGGAGCTGCCCTGGTGGGTGCGCAACGTGGCGATCAAGGTGCTGCTGCGGCTCCGCCTCCGTCCGGTCGCGCGGGCGCTCGGCCACACCGGCAGTTACGACCCCTACTGAGCAGCGCGTGCGCGCTCGATCTGGTCCGCGATCGCCGCACACAGGCGATCGGCCGAGCCGGCAGTGAACGACGACCGCGACATGCGCACCGTCACCGTCGTGGCCTCCTCCGTCGAGGCGACGCCGACCGCGACTGCCCGCGGTCCGGCAGCGGCCGGGTAGAACGCGACCCGGTGGAGCAGCCCGCCGCTGGAGAGCCGACCCAGGTTGGACACGAAAAGGCTCGAGCCGAGCCGATTCCGCAGCATCCGGGTGGCGAGCGGTGCGAGGTTCCACGAGCCTCGCGTGACCGGGAAGTCCGGCTCGGGCTCGGCCGACGCCAGGAGCGCGCCGATCTGTCGGGCGTGACCCGGAGGGTCGACGACGATGCGCAGGTAGGCGGTATCCCGGTCCGGCGCCGGGGCGGTGCTGCGCCGCGATGCCCCGACGGCGACGACGATGCGGCGGGCCGGCTGCCCGTGCCCTGCATTCCAGTCGCGCATCGCCTGGCACGCCGCTGCGGTCACCAGGCTGGTGTCGGCCTTGGTGACGGCGAGGTGGCGCACGCCGAGGACATCGCCTGCGGTTGCCGCCGATGCGGGCTGTGTGGCTTCCGCGGCGAACCGGGACGGCGGTGCGAACACCGCCTCGCCCAGCCGTCGCAGCGACGATGCGACGAATGCCTGCGAGCTCCGGCGCGCACCGATCCCGCGGGAGTCGGAGCCCACCCTCGCGTCCAGGAGCCGCCCGGCGACGGCGAGGAGTCCGAGCCCGTCGACCGCGCCATGGTGCGCAGCGATGACGAGCTGCCGGCCGTCGGCGGTGGTGGCAACGCGGAGCAGCGGATCGCGGTCGCCGTACTGATCGTCGAGGAATCGCGCCGTCGTCTCGGCCAGCTGTCCGGCCCCGATGCGCTGCACGTCAGGTGTCGCGCCGAGATGCGGGAACTCGGCGACGACTGCTCCGAGCCGCTCGGTCAGCTCGGCGGGCCTTACGGGTTCCGCCAGATCGGCCTGCATGCCGATGCTCCAGCTGATGGTCGGATCGCCGTACAGTCCGACGACGCGACGCGCCTGCTCGACCGCGGCGTCGGAGCTCACGTCCGCCTCAGCACGAGCACGAGGTTCCAGGTGACCAGCTCGCGCAGTACCGGCACTCGAAGCAGTGCGTACGACCAGGCCGGGTTGTAGCGGGGCAGCACATCGATGACGGCTGCGCCGGACACGCTGGCGGCATAGCGAAGACCCTCGCGCACCGTCACCGGGAAGAGCGACCGGCCGTAGTCGTTCTTCGGCCGGTGGCCATGCCGGCGCTCGTACCGATCGGCCGCCCGACGTCCTCCGACGTAGTGCCACGGCGACGTTTCATGCCCGCCCCATGGGCCGTACCACGTGGTGTAGCTGATGAACACCAGGCCGCCCGGCCGGGTCACGCGGACCATCTCGTCGGCCATCGTCCAGGGTTGCGGCACATGCTCCAGCACGTTCGACGAGTAGCAGATGTCGACGCTGGCGGTCCGGATCGGCAGCTGGAGCCCGGAACCCAACACGGATCCCCGGCGAGGCTCGCCGACCGCGGACATCTCCCGGACGTCGGCGTCGACCGAGAAGTAGCGTGCCCCCGCTGTCTCGAATGCGTCGGCGAAGTACCCCGGCCCACCTCCGACGTCGAGCACCGTTGCCCCGGCCAGCGGGGTGTAGCTGCTCACGTGTGCCGCCGCGTCGCGTGCCAGCTCGCCGTAGAAGCGAGCCGGGTCGGTCTGCTCGACCCGGAACGCGCGGAACAGCTGGATCGATCGTCCCAGCGTCGCGTTCCACGGCCGCTCGGAGACGGAGAACACCGCATGAGGCTAGCCCACCGCACGCTGCCGACGAGACCGTACGCTGCCGCCATGCCGACCGCCCTCGACCAGCGCGCGCTCAACCGGGCCCTGCTGGCGCGGCAGCTGCTGCTCGAGCGCCGGTCGATGCCGGCCTACGACGCGATCGAGCAGCTGGTCGGGTTGCAGGCGCAGGCGCCGCTCGCGCCGTACGTCGGGCTTTGGTCGCGACTGACCGGCTTCGGAACCGACGAGCTGTCCGGGCTGCTGATCGACCGACGGGCGGTCCGGATGACCCTGATGCGGGGCACGATCCATCTGGTCACCGACCGCGATGCGCTTGTGCTCCGGCCGCTGATCCAGCCGATGCTGGACCGCTATCACGGACGCGCGGCGCGCGGCTCCGACGTCGAGCCGGCGCTGGCATACGCCCGCGAGCTGGTAGAGATCGCGCCGCGTACTCGGGTCGAGATCCGCGAGGCGTTCGAGCGCCGCTGGCCGTCGTCGGACGCCGACACGCTGGCGATGATCGCGCATGTGATGCTGCCGCTGGTCCAGTCCACACCGCGTGGAGTCTGGGGGAGCAACGGTCCGGCCGCGCTGACCACGATCGAGTCCTGGCTCGGCGCGCCGCTGTCGGCCGGCGGCACGCTCGATCGCCTGGTGATGCGCTATCTGGCCGCCTTCGGACCGGCGTCGGTCGCCGACCTTCAGGCCTGGTCCGGGCTGACCCGGCTGCGTGAGGTCGTCGATCGGATGCGCCCGTCACTGCGGTTGTTTCGCTCCGACGACGGTGTGGAGCTCTACGACCTGCCCGACGCACCACGGCCCGATGGCGATGTCGAGGCGCCACCGCGGTTCCTGCCGGAGTACGACAACGTGCTGCTGGCCCACAAGGACCGGCGTCGTGTCATCCCCGGCGGTCGCCGGCTGCCGCTGCCGCCGGGCACCGGCGCCTCGGTCGGGACAGTGCTGGTCGACGGGAGGTTCGAGGCAACCTGGCGGCTCGACGGCTCGGATCTCCGCATCGAGTCGTTCGGCGCCCTGTCGAGCCGGGACGCCGATGCGATCGAGTCGGAGGGTCGGGCGCTGCTGGGGATCGTCGTGGGCGAGCCCGGCGAGGTACGGATCGTGCGGCGCTAGTACGAGGGAGGTCAGGTCGAGCGCACGAACAACTCGCCCCGCTCGCGGAGGTAGTCGCCGAACTCGGCCGGCTCCTCGACCTCGAACGCGGCGCCGACCGAGCCGATCACGAAGGTCGGCCAGTCGAACGTGTCGACGTTCATCACCAATCGGCAGCGCTGATCGCCGAGCGACTCGACCGTGCCCCAGCGGTAGACGACCCGCTCGACGTCGGCCGCAGGCGCCTCGATCGTCACGACGACGCGGTGCCGGGTCGGGACCGAGGAGAGCTGGTCACGCACGAATGTGACGGCGTCGCCGCCCGGCACCTCGCGCTGGCGGAACCGGGCGCCGGTCGACTCCGGTTCGCTGAGCCGGTCGACCCGGAAGGTCCGCCAGTCATGCCGCTCGACATCCCACGCGACCAGGTACCAGCGCCGCCCCAGCGACACCAGGCGGCTCGGCTCGACGTGCCGAGCGGTCTGGCTCCCTTCGCGGGCGGTGTAGGCGAACCGGAGCCGCTCGTCGTCGCGGCAGGCCTGCGCGATCACGGTCAGCGCGAGCGCGTCGACGGTCGGGCCGCTGCCCCAGGCGGCCGGCACCGCGTACGTCCGCAGCGCCTCGACCCGGTTGCGCAGCCGCCGCGGCATGACCTGGACCACCTTGGTGAGCGCGCGGAGCGACGTCTCCTCGATGCCCTCGACGGCCCCGCCGGCCGCGTTGCGCAGCCCGACCGCGATCGCGACCGCCTCCTCGTCGTCGAGCAACAACGGCGGCAGGGCGCTCCCGGCCTGCAGTTGGTAGCCGCCCGCCACACCGCGATTGGCGTTGACCGGATAGCCGAGCTCGCGGAGCCGGTCGATGTCGCGCCGCAGCGTTCGCTCGCTGACCTCCAGCCGGTCGGCGAGCTCGGTGCCTGGCCAGAACCGGTGGGTCTGGAGCAGCGAGAGCAGTCGAAGCATGCGTGCGCTGGTGTTCGCCATGAGATCCAGGTTGCTTCGTATTGAGGACAGAAAGTGGCCGCAATGAATCATAGCGTGGTGGTCATGACGACAACGCTGATCGACACCACCGAAGCCCCAGCCACTGATGTCCCAGTCACCGACGTCATCGCCGATTTCACCCAGCCGCCCGAACCACCGGCATCTGACAACGCGACCTATCCCAGGCGTTGGCTCGGCCTGTTCGCGATCCTGGCTGCGAGCCTGATGAACCTGCTCGACTCGACGGTCGGCACCGTGGCCGCGCCATCGATCCGGGCCGACCTCGGCGGCTCGCTCTCGACGCTGCAGTGGATCGCCGCCGGCTACACCCTGGCGCTCGCGATCGGCCTGCTCACCGGCGGCCGGCTCGGCGACATGTTCGGTCGCAGGCGGATGCTGACGCTGGCGGTCGCCGGCTTCGTCGCCGCGTCGGTGGCCTGCGCGTTCGCGACGTCGCCTGAGACGCTGATCACCGCTCGCGTCGTCCAGGGCGCGTTCGGCGCGATCATGTTGCCACAGTGCTTCGGCCTGATGCGCGACATGTTCGGTGTCGAGGTCGGCAAGGCCTTCGCGGTCCTCGGGCCGGTGATCGGGCTGTCGATCATCGCCGGACCGATCGTCGCCGGACTGCTGATCGACGCCGACCTCGCCGGCACCGGCTGGCGGTCGATCTTCTTGATGAACCTGCCGCTCGGCGCCTTCTCGCTCTACGTCGGACACAAGATCTTGCCGGCCGGTAGCCCGACCGCGGACGCCAAGCGACTCGACCTGCGCGGCGCGGTGATCGCAGCGGTCGGCATGTTCCTGCTGGTCTACCCGCTGGTCCAGGGCCGCGAGCTCGGCTGGCCGGTTTGGACGATCGTCATGCTGGCAGCGTCAGTGCCGGTGCTCGCCGGGTTCGGCTGGCAGCAGTACGGTCGCACCCGCGCAGGCCGTACCCCGTTGGTCGAGCTGAGCGTCTTCGCCAAGCGGTCGTACACCTCCGGCGTCTTGTTCGTCATCGTCTTCTTCGGCGCGGTGGTCGGCTTCTCGCTGGCGCTCGGTCTGTTCCTGCAGCTCGGATTGCACTACAGCCCGCTCGACGCGAGTCTGGCGATGGCCGCCTGGCCGGTCGGCGCGTTCATCGGGTCGGTTTTCGGGAGCACGATGATGAACAAGCTGGGCCGCCACATCCTGCACATCGGCCTGACCGTGATGGCGATCGGGCTGGTCTACCTCTACACCGTGTTCGACCGGGTGGGTAGCGGCCTCGGCGCGTGGGACCTGGCACTGCCGCTGGTGGCGTACGGCGCGGGCATGGGGATGATCTTCGTGCCGCTGTTCGACATCATCGTGGGCCGGCTGGAGGATCACGAGGTGGGCTCGGCCTCCGGCCTGCTCGAGTCGTTCCAGCAGCTCGGCGCCTCGCTCGGCATCGCGGTGCTGGGCACTATCTTCTTCGGCGTGGTCGGATCGCAGATCGACGTGGACAGCTACCTGACCGCCGCGCGGCACGTCACCCTCCTGACCGTCGGGCTGACCGTCACCGCCTTCGCGATGGCCTTCCTGCTCCCCAAGCGGGCTCGCGAGCACGGCGCCTGACCGTCGCGACCCGTCCCGCCCCACTGGCGGTAGCCAAATCCCGAAACACGCCGGCGTGTTTCGGGATTTGCCTACCCTCAGCGGGACGAGCGCCAGCGGGGCGGGTCAGCGGCGAAGCCGCGCCGGCGCACCGACGATCCGAAGGCCGATGACGGCGATCGCCGCGCCATGACCGATCACCAGCGCGCCGGCCTGACTCACGATGCCGGCGATCACGCGTTGCAGCAGGCCGGCGTCCTCGGCGAGGCCGGGCGCGTCGATCGCCGTGGGGTCCGCCGCTCCGACCGTGGTGAGCACGCCGATGAGCAACAACGGCGGCAGGACTCCGACGACGAAGAACCCGTCGGTCCGGACGACCAGGGCGGCGGTGATCGACGTGAGCACGAAGCAGGCGCCGAAGAACAGGCCGAGTGCCTCGGTGAGCAGCAACTGGATGGCGGCAGCGCCGAGGACGCAGGCCGCGCTGACCGTCACGACCGCAGGCGCGCTGAGCTCCCGGCGGGCCATCCGATGGGTCCGCGCCTGTAGTCGCTTCTCCCAGCGCGCCACGTCAGACCTCGATCGTGTCCTTGTCCCTACCCGACTCGTCTGGGCGCCGGCGGCGGCAGCGAGTCGAGCAGCTCGGGAGCCGACAGCGGCCGGACCGAGGCCTCGACCGACTGCGGCGCGGGCAGCTTCTTGTCGGTGACGTCGAGCTCACGCAGCTTGCGGGCCGACACGAACACCCGGCTCTCCAGCGACGCGACCGCACTGTTGTAGCTGTCGACGGCCGACGACAGACCGCGGCCCAGCTTGTCGACATGACCGCCGAGCGTGCCGAGCCGCTCGTAGACCTCCCGGCCCAAGGCGGCCACCTCGCGAGCGCCCTCGGCGACCGACTCCTCGCGCCAGGCGAGTGCCACGGTGCGCAGCAGCGCGATCAGTGTGGTCGGCGTCGCGAGGACGACCTGACGGGCCGCGGCGTACTCCAGCAGCTGCGGCTCGGTCTCGAGCGCCTGCGACAAGAACACCTCACCCGGGATGAACAAGACGACGAACTCCGGCGCCGAGTCGAACTGCCGCCAGTAGGCCTTGGCCGCCAGCGCGTCGATGTGGCCGCGCAGCTGCCGGGCATGCCGTACGAGCTGGGCCTGGCGGACTTCCTCGCGCTCGGCCGACGTGGCTTCGAGGAAGGCGTCGAGCGGGACCTTGGAGTCGACGACGACATCGCGGCCGCCGGCAAGATGGACGACCAGGTCGGGCCGGTAGGCGGTGTCGCCGTCGCGCACGGTCACCTGCTCGGAGAAGTCGCAGTGCTCGACGAGCCCGGCCAGCTCGACGGCCCGGCGCAGATGCATCTCGCCCCAGCGGCCCCGGACCTGTGGCCTGCGCAGGGCGGTCGCGAGCGAGGACGTCTCACGCCGGAGCGACTCGCCGGTCACCCGCACCGACTCCACCTGCTCGCGAAGCTGGGAGTGCCACTCGACCCGGCTCGTCTCAAGCTCGCGCAGCCGGGCGTCGAAGCGGTCGAGGCTCTCCTTGACCGGACCGACCACCTGCCGGGTCGCGCTGCTCACGGCCCGCTCGGTGGCGCTGGTGACGGCCTCGTGCGTCGCGTTGGTGACCGCGCCGAGCGCCTCGCGCTCCTCGTCCGGATCACGCTGCGGCTGCCGGCCGATGCCGATCTGGACGCCGAGCTGCAAGCCGACCGCCAGGCCGACGCCGAGGGCGAGCAGCGCAGCCACAATGACCGTAATTGCATCCATGTGATTCACGGTGCCACGGTGCCCCGACAAAAGGGTGGTGTACGCGCCGGAGACGGTATTTGATGGCGTGGTGATCTTCGAGACCGACCGTACGATCGTCCGCCCTTGGACCGAGGCCGACGCCGACCGGATCTACGACACACTGCGCCGGATGGAGGTCGCGAAGTGGCTCGGCTCCGAGCCCAAGCCGATGAAGAGTCGCGACGAGGCCATGAAGTGGATCGTGGCCTGGCGCGAGCGCAACGAGGCCGATCCCCGGGTCGGCTGCTGGGCCGTCGAGATCAAGGAGACCGGTGTCGCGGCCGGCTCGGTGCTGCTCAACCACCTGCCGAGGGGCGACGGCGAGATCGAGATCGGCTGGCACTTCCACCCGGACTCGTGGGGGCACGGCTACGCCCGCGAATCGTCCCAGGCCTTGCTCGACAAGGGGTTCGAGGACAAGATCCCGGAGCTGTGGGCCCTCACCCATCTGGGCAACGACCGCTCGCAGAAGGTCTGCCTGGCCCTCGGCATGCTCGACCAGGGCGTCTTCCACGATCGCTGGTACGACGGCGACAGCCGGATCTATCGGCTCACCCGCGACGAGTGGCTGGCCCGCCGGTCCTGACGGTCCACCACGACGCTCGCTCATGACGGATAGCGGCTGGTCTCGAAGAAGCGGCTCGACAACGGCATCCACAGCAACACGGTCGCCGCGAGGATCACCAAGGCGCTTGCGACATCGACGATGAGCCAGGCCTCCAGCGGGTCGTCGGAAGCCAGGCTGCCCAGCAGCGCCCAGAGCAGGCCCGTGACGTCCAGGCCGCAGAGGATGGCGAGGACGACCCGTGCCCATGGCGCGGCCTGCATGATGAAGATCGCCACGACGAACCAGATCGTGGCGGTGCTGAGGGCACCGAAGACAGCGGCGATCAGAAACGCCGCTGTCGCCACGTTGTCGGGGATGCGGGCGTCGATGGTCTCGGGGAGCTCCGGCAGGTCGTAGGTGAGGGGCAGGAGCACCAACCGGACCAGGCCCATTCCGATCGCCAGGTAGATCAGGTTCCGCGCGTATCTGACGGCGGTCGGTGGCGGACCCTCCCACGGCGGCGGTGGCCGATACGGGGGATAGGGCGGGTACGGCTGGCTCTGCTGGTACGACCCGGACGGCTCGTACTGACTCATGGTTGGCTCCATGACGCGGGCTAAGCGCTCACCGTAGCGGGAGCCCGTGATGCCGTCACCGTCGTCGATGAGGAAAACTAGGCCCACGTGGCGCTCACCATCGGAATCGTCGGCCTCCCCAACGCGGGCAAGTCGACGCTGTTCAACGCCCTGACCCGCAATCAGGTCCTCGCGGCCAACTACCCGTTCGCGACGATCGAGCCGAACGTCGGCGTCGTCGGCGTACCCGATCCGCGTCTCGCAGTGCTCTCGAAGATCTTCGAGTCGGCGCGTACGGTGCCGGCGACCGTGCAGTTCGTCGACATCGCCGGGATCGTACGAGGCGCCAGCGAGGGTGAGGGTCTCGGCAACAAGTTCCTCTCGCACATCCGCGAGTCCGACGCGATCTGCGAGGTCACCCGGGTGTTCCGCGACGACGACGTCACCCACGTCGCCGGTCAGGTGTCGCCGGGCGACGACATCGAGACGATCGACACCGAGCTGATCCTCGCCGACCTCCAGACGCTCGAGAACGCACTGCCCCGGCTGGAGAAGGACGCCAAGAAGGACAAGTCCCTCGTGCCGCAGCTCGACGCCGGTCGCGAGGCGCAGAAGGTGCTCGAAGCGGGTACGGACGTGTTCGCTGCCGGGCTCGATCGCGGACCGCTACGCGAGTTCCATCTGCTCACGGCCAAGCGCTACATCTACGTCTTCAACTGCGACGCGGACGAGCTCGCCGACCAGGAGCTGAAGGACCGGATGCAGTCGCTGGTCGCACCGGCCGAGGCGATCTTCCTCGATGCCAAGTTCGAGGCCGAGCTGGTCGAGCTCGACGACCCCGACGAGGCCCGCGAGATGCTCGCCGAGATGGGCGTCGACGAGCCGGGCCTCGACGTCCTCGCCCGGGTCGGCTTCGAGACACTCGGCCTGCAGACCTTCCTCACCGCGGGCCCGAAGGAGTCACGCGCCTGGACGATCCGCCAGGGCGCGACCGCACCGGAGGCGGCCGGCGTCATCCACACCGACTTCCAGCGCGGCTTCATCAAGGCCGAGATCACCTCGTACGACGACCTCGTCGACGCCGGCTCCCTCGCCGCCGCCCGGTCCGTCGGCAAGGTCCGCATGGAGGGCAAGGACTACGTCATGCGCGACGGCGACGTCGTCGAATTCCGCTTCAACGTCTAGCGGCAAAGAGGTCATAGCGGGCGCCTAGCCCTCCTCCGTGCGGCGATTCGGGCGAAAGCCCAGAGGGCCCGGGTCGTCCGGGTTGGGTTCGTTTCCTGGGGTCGAAGGTCCCTTGGACGTTCGCTGGCGACCTAATACGGTCCTCTGGCGAGGGAGTGAGATGGTGGGGAAATTTAGGCTTGGCTCGACAGTTACGGCTGCGCTCATGACGGGCGTACTTGTTCTTCTCGGCGGGCCTGGCGCCCAGGCGGCCGGGGACTGTGGATCGGAGGCGTTCGCGCACCGCGGAGCGCATTCGGCCACGGTGGATGAGAACACGCTCGAGTCCATCGAGCGCGCGGCTCAGCTTGGCGCGTGGACTGAGAACGACGTGTTCTTGACCAAAGACGGCCAGTTCGTGATCATCCACAACCAGGGCATCGGGTTCACGACCAACTGCGTCGGTGACGTCAAGACCTGGCTGATGGCCGACATCAAGCAGCAATGCCACACGACGCCGAACATCCAGCAGGTCCCGACGGCGAACGAGGCGTTTGCCACCCTGGCCGGCAACCCGGGCCAGGTGATGAACCTCGAGGTCAAGGGTCCCGGTTGGTGGGCCAACAACAACGCCAAGCTGGCGCAGCTGTACGACGCCGCCAACAATGCGGGAGTCGCCGGGCGGGTCTACTTCAGCAACGACGCCACGTACCGGCTCCTGACCGCCATGCGCGCCGCCGCGCCGAACTCCAAGACCGCGTGGAAGCCGGACACGACCGAGCCCGACTTCAGCACGACGCACGCCCACGACCTCGGCGTCGACGCCGTCATGGCCGTGGCAAGACAGTGGACGAGTCAGAAGGTCACGGAGTTCAAGAACGCCGGCTACCAGACCTGGGCCAAGGCGACCGACATCCAGAGCACGTGGCTGCGCAACTGGAAGGCCGGTATCAAGGCTCAGCTGACCAACGTGCCCGACCAGTACAAGACCTGGTGCAACTCCGTCGCGTGACTGAGGGCGACGCTCCAGCTCCCCGAGTTCCGCTTCAACGTCTGAGTCGGCCTGCGTCCCGGGTCAGGGCAGCTTCGACGCCTGTACGTCGATCTTCTGGATGTCCGGGGCGCCGCTGAACAGATCCGGCGCCTGCGCCATCAAGGCCTCGGCCACCTTGCCGCTCAGGTGCGCGTCGCGTCCGGCGTCGTCAGGGAACACGTCGAAGATGCCGAAGGTCGAGTCGTTCAGCCGGATCGCGAACCAGGCGACCGTCTCGGGTTCGTCGTTGACCAGCGGCACGGCTGATTGCAGGAAGCTCTCGGCGTCGGCCTCCTTGCCCGGCTTCGCCTCCATGGTCACGAGCAGCCCTACGGTCGGAGTGGCGGTCATGGTTCCTCCTCAGAACTCGTGGGCGGCGGATGCATCTTCGTTCACCGTACTGCGGCTCGGAGGCCCAGCCGGTGACTCCTAGGGTGAGCGCATGGCTGTCGAACTGCGGATTCGCGGGCCGGTCGACGATGCCGAGCTGTCTGCGCTGCATGCCCGGGCCTTCGGTGCCGTCGGCGTCGCTGTGGTGCCGTGGTCGGACCGGCTCGATCGGCGCAGCCTGCTGTGGGTCATCGCCGAGGACGCCGGTCGCCTGGTCGGCTTCGCCAACGTGATCGGCGACGGCGGCGCGCACGCGATCATGCTCGATGTCGTCGTCGATCCGGCTCGTCAGAGGACCGGCCTCGGCACTCGCCTGGTCGAGGGGGCCGCGGACGCCGCCCGCGAGGCCGGGTGCGAGTGGCTGCACGTCGACTTCGAGGAGAACGTTGCTGACTTCTATCTCGGCGCCTGCGGCTTCCGTCCGACCGCGGCCGGGCTCCGCCGCCTCGCCTGACCGATCAGCGGGCTTGCCGCACGTCTCGGTTCATGCCGCACCCAATGAGGTGCGGGCGCGCCCGATCCGGTGCGCCGTTTTGATTCTTACGGCCGAGCTTTTCGCGTGGCGTGTACCGAGCGGCCGGTCACGGCCAGGGCTGCCGGGGCTAGTAGCCCACCACTCGGTGCAGCCGCAGGAAGGTCGTCTCGTAGCCGAGCCGGGGCCAGGTACGCGACGACAGCAGATTCGTCACGCGCCAGTCGGTGACGACACTGTCGAAGCCGGATTCGGCCGCCCACCAGCCGACGACCTCGCCGAGGGCTCGGCCGGCGCCGTGGCCGCGCGCCTCGGGCAGCACGGCGGCGAAGCCGAGGAAGCCGGCGTGGTCGGGGCGGGCCGGCCCGAGGTGCGATCCGGACTTCTCCAGCGGCACGCCGACTGCCGTGCCGACGACGGCTCCGTCGATCTCCGCGACGAAGATGCCGTCGATGTCGCCCTTGAGATCGTCCTCCCACTCGTCCCGCGCCTCCTGGTAGGTCGGGACCGTCCCTGCGGAGAACACCGGCGCCAGGCCCTGATGCTCCGGCAGCGCCAGGTCGAGCTTGGCGAGGACGTCGATGTCGTCGCGACGTGGCTCCCGAATGCGTACCGATGGTGGCAGCGTCGGCGCGCTGGTGGGTATGGGACGGATGCCGTGGGCGTGCTGCTGCCCGAAGCCGAGCCGGTACCACGCGTCCAGGACGGCAGGGTCGTGAGCGGGAGTGAGTACGTAGTGCGCCGTGCGACCCTCGTCGACCCAGCGGGTGGCGGCGACGGCATAGAGGTCGCGCATCGTCTCGGGATCCTCGACCGCCTGTCCGGACGACTCGACCCACAGGTTGGGACCCCAGACCGGCGACTCCTTCGGCGCACCGAGCAGGAATCCGGTCAGCCGATCACCGTCGACGGCGACTGCGCCGGACGCGTTGTCGGACTGCAACGCCGCGGCGATCTCGGCCTCGGCGACGACCGGGTCCTCGTATCGGGGCGACAGCAGCGGCTGGCTGCGGCGATGGGCCGCGTGTCGAGCCGCGAGGAGCCGACCCGCCGGCACGACGTCATCGGGCTCGAACGGTCGGATCGTCGTCATGCGCAGACCTTAGGTACGCCGGGCTCGCCCTGTCAGCGGGATTTTGCGTCGGCCGCGCCGCCACGGTGCGTGAACGGCGTCGTGGTAGCCAGCACGACGAACCCGAGTCGTTCCAGGATCGGCCGGCTGTCCTCGGACGCGTCGACCTGCAGGTAGCGGTAGCCGCGCTCGGCGGCGAGGCGGGCCCGGTAGGCGACCACCGAGCGGAACACGCCACGACCCCGCCACGCCGCCAGGGTGCCGCCGCCCCAGAGGCTGGCGAACTCGGAGCCGAGATAAAACTCCACGCGGGCCGCACACACCGGGGTGTCGCCGGCCCAGGCCACGACGGCCGCCATCGTGAGTGGTTCGTGAGCCAGTCCGGTGAGGATGGCGCGGCCGATGCTGGCATGATCGCCGCCGAACACCTCGTTGTGGACCGCGACCACTGCCTCGACGTCCTGTTCATCCACGACCGGGCGAAGCTCGACACCGGGTGGCGGCGCGACGTCGAGATCCAGCTCGGCGATCTCGGCAACCAGCATGGTCTCGTCCGGCTCGCGTACGAATCCGGCCGCGACCAGTCGATCGGGGAGGTCGGGCGGCTGGTCGTACGAGAAATGCTTCCACTCCCACGGTCCGGCGGCGTCGGCGAACTCCCGGATCTGCTCGGCGATGACCTGGTCCGCGTTGCCGCTGTCCAGGTCTGACCACAGCACGCCGTTCCAGCCACCGTTGCTGGAACGAAAGCGGACTACGTGCCTGTCCCGCTCGATCCGAGCGTCTGGGTCGGTCGCGCCACGGCGGATCTGGTCGTTGAACGCCCGAAGTACGGTCTGTCGGTCCATGTCACTGCTGGTCCTGGTCGCTCTGGTCGGAGTGCTTCGACTGGCCCGGCGGCTCCTTGATCTGGCCGGGCGGCGGCGGCTTCTCGGTCGGTCGGCCGGGAGCCACGTGATCCGGCGCGGTCGGCTGGACAGTGGTCGGCTGGTCGGTGGTCGGCCGCGCATCCCTGGTGGTCGGCGGCGCTTCGGTCGCCGGGGTCTCGGTGTGCTGCGTCGCGGTCGTCTGCGTCGGGCGGGGATTGTCGTCGTACTTCACGGGAGGCAGCTGGTCTCGGGGCGGTGTGTCGCGCTCGGTCGTCGTGGCGTCCGGGGACGAGCCGTGCCCGTCGGCGTGGTCTCCGAGGTCGCCGATGTCGGGCTGGCTGGTGAACGGTGCGAGGTAGACGACCGCACCCACGACGCCGGCCACGATCAGCATGCTGCCGTGCCGGGCGGGCGATACCCAACCGGCCAGCGCGACTCGCCGACGCTCGCGCGGGTCGGTGAATGCTGCTGACCGGCCCGTCGCCGAGCTGACCGTCGGCTGAACACGTCGAGCCCGGGCCTCGACCAACTCCCAGATGTTCGCCAGCCCGATCCCGACGATGATCGCCTCGAGCAGCCAGAGGAACATGCCGGCGAGAACGCCTGCCGAATCCAGGTCCGTGGTGACCGTCCACAGCAGGCTGAATGCCAGGAAGGCCGAGCCGGCGGCCACCGTCAACGCCCAGGCCACCACGCCCCGGCCGGCCCAGACTCGGCCGAGCGGCAGCCAGACCAGTACGGCGCCCGAGACGACGAGCGCGGCCACCGTCGAGTCGGCGAATCCCCGGCCGATCAGCAGGCCGATGCACATGGCGGCGAGGCCGATGCCGCCCGCAGCCATCGCCAGCCTGCGCAGTCGGCCCTGGGAGCTCGGCGGCATCCGCCGCGTGGCGCGATGCGGCCGAATCGTGAAAATCAGGGCAATCGCCGGAATCATGAGCAACGCTGCTGCCACAAAGATCAGCGCGAGCTGCTCGAGCATGGTCGACATCGTAGAGCGGGTCCCGAACGTAGTCGGCCCGCCCCCGTGGCGAGCGCCTCGCAGACCTTATGTCTGGCGGATCGCGCATGGCATCGGCCGAAGGTCCCGATCGGAACGAATCGCCTCCCATGTCGGCCATTGTGGCGATCTCGCCGGTCGGGTCGCCGCGAGCGACTGCCCGGGGAGCTTGCCCCCGTCGTACCCGATGTCGTGATGAGCTATGCCATGGCATCAGACCAAGTCGTCACGCCGGCTGCTCGGCACCGGATCCTGCACCTTTCCGACACCCATGTCACGGCGAGCGGCTTCGACCAAGGCGGGGTCGACGCGGCGGCCGCCCTGGATCGGATCCTCACCGATGCCCGGCACGTGCCCGACCTCGACCTGGTCGTGGTCAGCGGTGACATCGCCGACGACGGCTCCGAGGCGGGCTGCGCCGATGTCCTCGACCGGGTCGGGCGATTCGCCGCCGAGCGCGGCATCCCACACGTCTACAGCACCGGCAACCACGACACTCGCGAGGCGTTCGCGGCCGTGCTTGGCTCCGGGCATCGCGGTCCGGACGGCTCGGACATCGGCACTCTGGCGCCGGACGTCGGCCGTGAGCTGGCCGCTGTCAGCGACGTCGGCCGCCTGCGTGTGATCACGCTGGACAGCCTGGTCCCCGGATCGATCTACGGCCGGATCGGAGCGGCGCAGTTGGCCTGGCTGCGAGACGTCCTGGCTCGGCCGGCGGCGGCCGGGTCGATCGTCGTCTTCCACCATCCGCCGGTCTACCTGGAGCAGTCGCCATGGATGCCGGGGTTCGTGCTGCGCGATCCGGAGCAGCTGGGCGCGGTGATCGAGGGGAGTGACGTACGGCTGGTGCTCTGCGGGCATGTGCATCACCAGATGAGCGGTGTACTGGCGGGCGTGCCCGTGTGCGCGACGCCGGGCATCGTGACCCGGATCGACCAGACCGCGCCGCCGGACCGGGTACGGGCGGTCAAGGGTGCAGGGGCGACCGTGGTGGACCTCGGCGGGCCGTTCTCGCCGCTGTGCCACATCATCCAGGCGCGCGATCCCGCCGCCGGCGAGCAGGTGTACGAGGTCGACCCGGTCGCGGAGTGGGTCGACGACGACTACGACGACTCGGTCGCGGCCTCGGGATCGGTCGGCGAGAGGACGTAGCCACTCGCCTCGGCGTCGGGCTGATGGGTCGCCAAGAGCTCGACGAGCAGGTCGCGGGCCTGCCGGACATCCGACTTGGCGGTGTCGTGATGCCCTTCGACGACGTAGAGCGCCTCGGTGGTGTGAGGCCCGGTCGCGCTCTGGGCACTCTGCCGCCAGCACCAGCGACGGGCACCGACGACACCCTCCTCGTCGACGAAGACGACCTCGCCCGGCTCCGGGTGGACCGACTCGCTCGAGCCCAGGTCGGCGAACGGCTCGGTGCCGTGGGCGAACCGCACCGTGATCGATCCCGAGACCTTCGCGGTGTCGAACACGGCGACCGGCATCGCGTACCGGATCGACACCAGGTTGCCGATGTCGACCAGCGTGCTGATCGACGGGACGTCGCCGTGCTTGTGCAGTCGTCGCAGCAACGCCTCGGCCGCGTTGCGATGCTGGGTCGGTTTCGCGCCGAAGGCGGTGAAGACCCGTCGCCAGGCCGCGATCGACGGCAGCTCCGCGATCGGGAGCGAGTTCAACTGCTCCGCACGCACGCCCTGCTCCCGTCGGTACGCGTCGAGCAGGCGCTCGGGGCTGGGTCGGTTGGAGAGTCCGGTCACGTGCACGACGCCGGCTCGGATCGTCGGGAAGCGCTCGAGTACGGCGGCGTCGTAGCCGAATCCGGGCGCGTCGAGGCCGGTGCTCCGGGTGGTTGGCGAGGGCTCGATCGGCATGCCGCCGGAGCGTACTCCGTCGGCCGTGTCGAGTCGCCGCGTGAGTATGGTCGATAGACCCTTCGGCCAGGGCGGAACGCCTCTGCCCGGGTACGGGAACCCCGTCGATGTTGGGGTTATGAGCGAGGCAACAGCGCACCCGATCGTCGTGGGTTACGACGGCTCGGCGGACAGTGAACGGGCCCTCAAGTGGGCGATCGCCACGGCCAAGCAGCGACTGCGTCCGCTACGGATCGTGGCCGCGCTCGACTACGGCGCCCCGGAGTCGCTCACGGACCGGATCGAGGACGCCCGCAGCCAGGCGTCGGACGAGCTCTCGAACGTGGGCAACCAGCCCGGCGGGCTCACCCTCACGGTCATGAAGCCGCGACACGAGGAGGCGACCCACGCCCTCCTGCGACTGTCGGACGACGCCCACATGGTGGTGCTCGGCGCCCGTGGACATGGCGCTTTGGCCGGCATGCTGATCGGGTCGGTGAGCCAGCATCTGGGCCGCCATGCGCAGTGTCCGGTGGTCGTCGTCCGAGAGCGCCACGACGACAAGGCCCGCCGGATCGTCGTGGGCTTCGACTACTCGCCGGGTAGTGAGCAGGCCCTGGAGTTCGCCTTCGACTCTGCCGAGCGGACCGGGGCGCCGCTCACCGTGGTGCACGGTTGGCGCGGCAGTACGGCGGGAACGGCCGGCGCGTACCGGCCACTGTCGCCGAAGATCGCCGAGGAGCTGGAAACCCATCGGACCGAGCTGCGCGATGCGCTCGCCAGCTGGATCGACAAGCATCCGGACGTGGAGGTCGAGTGGGAGGCGATCCCACTGCATCCGACCCGCGTGCTGTCCGACGCGTCGGAGCACGCCGCGATGATCGTCGTCGGCTCCCGCGGCCGTGGTGCGTTCGCCGGCATGCTGCTGGGTTCGGTGAGCCTCGGCGTGCTCCATCACGCGCGCTGTCCGGTCGCGATCGCTCGGTAGGTCAACGACCGGGTTCTCCGGCCGCTCGCGTGATGCGGTCGGCCCGGCCCCACGTCCCGTGAATGCCGACTACCGTCGGGGATACGCGCTCCTGGAGGTGCCCGCATGCGTGTCGTCGAGACCACGCCGCTGTCGACCGAGTCGCTGGAAAAGGTCCACGCGTACTGGCGAGCAGCGAACTACTTGTCAGTCGGACAGATCTATCTCCTCGACAATCCCTTGCTCCGCGAGCCGCTGCAGCCGGAGCACATCAAGCCCCGGTTGCTCGGTCATTGGGGTACGACACCCGGGCTGAACTTCCTCTACGCCCATCTCAACCGGGTGATCCGCGAGTGCGAGCTCGACATGATGTACGTCATCGGGCCCGGTCACGGTGGTCCGGCGATCGCGGCGAACACCTGGCTCGAGGGCAGCTACACCGACACGTACCCGGGCGTCACCCAGGACGAGGCCGGACTCCTACGGCTGTTCCGGCAGTTCTCGTTCCCCGGCGGCATTCCGAGTCACGTCGCGCCGGAGCTGCCCGGCTCGATCCACGAGGGCGGCGAGCTCGGCTACTCGCTGGCGCATGCGTACGGCGCGGCCTTCGACAACCCCGATCTGGTGGTCGCCTGTGTCGTGGGAGACGGCGAGGCCGAGACAGGTCCATTGGCGACGTCGTGGCACGCCAACAAGTTCGCCGACCCGGCGCGAGACGGCGCGGTGCTGCCGGTCCTGCATCTCAACGGCTACAAGATCGCCAATCCCACGGTGCTGGCCCGGATCGGCGACGACGAGCTGACCTCGCTCCTCGAGGGCTACGGCTACGAGCCCTTCCTGGTCGAGGGCTCCGATCCGATACCGATCCACCAGACGATGGCCGCCACGCTCGACGAGATCCTCGACCGGATCCGCGACATCCAGGCGGCCGCCCGGTCCGGCGATCTGGACTCGCGGCCGCGGTGGCCGATGATCGTGCTCCGTACTCCGAAGGGCTGGACCGGTCCGGCCGAGGTGGACGGTCTCCCGGTCGAGGGCACCTGGCGATCGCACCAGGTGCCGCTGGCCGGCACGCGTACCTCCGAACGGCATCGCGCTCAGCTGCAGGAGTGGATGGAGAGCTACCGCGCCGACGAGCTGTTCGACGCGGACGGGCGCCCGGTGCAGTCGATCCTCGACTGGGCGCCGGAGGGCACACTCCGGATGGGATCCAACCCGCACGCCAACGGCGGTCTGCTCACCCGCGACCTGCTGCTGCCGGACTTCCGCGACTACGCCGTCGACGTCAAGGCACCGGGCGCCGAGCTCTCCGAGCCGACCCGGGTGCTCGGCGGGTTCCTGCGCGACCTGATGCGCATGAACGACGACAACTTCCGGCTGTTCGGACCCGACGAGACCGAGTCCAACCGGCTCGGCGCGGTCTACGAGGTGACCGCCAAGGCCTGGAACGCCGAGACCGAGCCGACCGACGAGCATCTCGCGCGTGACGGCCGGGTGCTGGAGATCCTGAGCGAGCACCTGTGCCAGGGCTGGCTGGAGGGCTACCTGCTGACCGGGCGGCACGGCCTGTTCTCGTGCTACGAGGCGTTCATCCACATCATCGACGCGATGTTCAACCAGCACGCGAAGTGGCTCAAGGTCTCGCGCCGGCTGAGCTGGCGGCGGGCGATCCCGTCGCTCAACTACCTGCTCACGTCGCACGTGTGGCGCCAGGACCACAACGGCTTCTCCCACCAGGATCCCGGCTTCATCGACCATGTCGTCAACAAGAAGTCCGAGGTGATCCGGGTCTACCTGCCGCCGGACACCAACACCCTGCTGTCGGTCGCCGACCACTGCCTGCAAAGCCGCGACTACGTCAACGTGATCGTGGCCGGCAAGCAGCCGCAGCCGAGCTGGCTCGACATGGACCAGGCGGTCCTGCACGCGACCAGGGGAGTGGGGATCTGGGAGTGGGCCAGCAACGACGACGGCGATCCCGACGTGGTCCTTGCGTGTGCCGGTGACGTCCCGACGCTCGAGGTGCTGGCCGCCACCGATCTGATCCGGCGCGAGCTGCCCGATCTCAAGGTTCGGGTGGTCAACGTCGTCGACCTGATGCGGCTGCAGCACGAGCGAGAGCATCCGCACGGCATGTCCGACCGGGAGTTCGACGCGCTGTTCACGACCGATCGGCCGGTCGTCTTCGCGTACCACGGCTATCCCTGGCTGATCCACCGGCTGACCTACCGGCGTACCAACCATCCCAACTTCCACGTCAGGGGTTACATCGAGGAGGGCACGACCACGACACCGTTCGACATGGTCGTCATGAACAACCTGGATCGCTTCCATCTGGTGATCGACGTGATTGACCGGGTGCCCGGCCTCGGGCAGCGGGCCGCGCAGCTGCGGCAGGACCTGACCGATCTGCGGATCCGGCACTGGGCCTACGTCCGCGAGCACGGCGAGGACCTGCCGGAGGTCCGCGATTGGGTCTGGCCCAGCTGATGCGGGTGCTCGTCGTCAACGCCGGCTCGTCGAGTCTCCGGCTGCGACTGCTGGCGTCCGACGACGATGTCGTGTCCGACATTCACCTGGAGAACTGGGACGGTGACGCGCCGAAGGAGGTCGCGGCCTGGCTCGCCGAGCTGAACGGCGTCGACGCGATCGGGCATCGGGTCGTACACGGCGGTCCCGAGTTCCGTACGGCGACGGCTGTGGACGACAAGGTCGAGGCGCGCATCGAGTCGCTGACCACGCTGGCGCCGTTGCATCAGCCGCGCGCACTGGCAGGGATCCGGATGGCCCGCGAGCTGCTGCCGGACGTGCCGGCGGTCGCCTGCTTCGACACGGCGTACCACGCAACGTTGCCGGCAGCCGCTGCCACGTATGCCCTGCCCGCTCCGTGGCGGGAGCAGTGGGACCTGCGACGCTACGGCTTCCACGGCCTGTCGCACTCGTACGCCGCGCGGCACGCGGTCGACCTGCTCGCGCCCCATCCGGCGACCCGGATCGTCACCTGTCACCTCGGCGCCGGGGCGTCGCTGTGCGCGTCGAAACAAGGGCGCTCGGTCGACACCACGATGGGATTCACCCCGCTCGAGGGTCTGGTGATGGCGACCCGATCCGGCTCGGTCGACCCCGGACTGCTGCTGTGGCTACAGAGCGAGGGCGGGCTGTCGGTCGACGAGGTGTCCGACGGCCTCGAGCATCGCGCCGGGCTCGCCGGGCTCAGCGGCACCTCGGGCGACATGCGCGAGGTGCTGGACGCCAGAGACCGAGGCGACCAAGCGGCTCGACTGGCCTTCGACGTCTACGTACATCGGATCGTGGGTGAGCTGGCCCGGATGGTCACGTCACTCGGCGGCGTCGACGCGGTCGTGTTCACCGGTGGGGTGGGGGAGCACGCGGCGGAGGTACGGGCCGAGGTGGTGGCGCGACTCGGCTTCCTCGGACTCGCGATCGAAGCCGACGCCAACGCGAATGCCAACGCAGACGCGGATCTGAGCGCCCTCGGCGCCACCGTCGCGACGCTCGTCGTCACCGCCCGCGAGGATCTCGAGATCGCCCAGCAGGTCCGCGAAGCACTCGGGTGAGACTGGGTCGGGTCACCATGGTTCGAGGCCGGGACGCTTCCCATGAACGCAAGTTGACTCGCAGTCATGGCAAGTTAGTCAGAGCCAGACAAGCAACTCGCGCCGAGCTTGTGCATCGTCCAAGCAGACGATGCACAAGCTCGGCGCGAGAAGGTGGCGGTGCTCAGCCCGGCTCAGGAGCTCCGAGCGAACGCCAGTAGTCGTTGAGAGCCCCGTTGGTCTTGACGAACCAGATGATGCCGCCGACGATCGGCAGCAGGATCCAGCAGCCTGTGACGGCGGTGACCGGCGGCTGCTGACCGCGCCGCTCGTAGGCCTTCCCGGTCTCGCTGGAGGTCAGGAACGGCATCACGATGCCGACGAAGATGGCGAGAATCAGGGCGACTCCGCCGCCGATGCCCTCGCCGCTGTGGTTCTTCAGCTCCTCGTGGCGCTTGAAGAACCAGTACCAGCCGTAGATGCCCAACGTGATGATGTACAGCAGGATGCCGATCCCGGTCCGGCGGATCTCACCGATCGGCGCCTGACCGTACTGCTGCACGGCGCCGTACTGCTGCCCGTAGGCCTGTTGCTCATATCCCTGTTGCGGGTACGGCTGCTGGCCATAGCCCTGCTGTTGGCCGTAACCCTGTTGCTGTTGTTGTTCATAGCCTGGCTGCGGGCCGGGCTGTTGACCGTACCCACCAGGCTGTTGTTCGGAACCTTGTTGCGGGTACGGCTGCTGACCGTACCCCCCAGGCTGTCCTTGCGACGGCCCGGGCTCTTGCCCCTCTCCCCCGCTGGGATTCGGGGGGCCCTGCTCGGTCATGTCTCCTCCGAAGGGATGGATGGTACGTGGCCAACACACTAGGGCAACCCGGGCCGACAATGGGGCTCTTGAGGCGCACGGCGTTGACGCGTCGCTGCTTGGCAGACTGGCGCCGTGCACGTCGCATTACAGGTGGTGTCCATCGTCGCCACCGTCGTCGCCTTCACGGCTCTTGCCCGACGGTACGGCTTCTCGGCGCCGGTGCTGCTGCTGTCGGCCGGCATCGTCGCCTCGTACGTGCCGTTCATCGACAACGTCACGCTTACGCCGGAGTTCGTACTCCTCGGGCTGTTGCCGCCGTTGCTGTACGCCGCGGCGTTGCGTACGTCGCTGATCGACTTCCGCCGGAACCGTCGACCGATCGCGTTGCTGTCGGTCGGTCTCGTCGTGTTCACGATGGCCGGCGTCGCCGTGGTCGCCTGGTGGGTGCTCCCGATCGGATGGGCCGCCGCGTTCGCGCTCGGGGCCGTCGTCGCACCACCCGATGCCATAGCCGCGTCCGCGATCGCCCGCAAGGTGGGCATGCCGCGTCGGGTCGTGACGATCCTCGAGGGCGAGAGTCTGCTCAACGACGCGACCGCACTGGTGTCGCTGCGCACCGCGATCGCCGCGATGGCCGGCACGGTCGCCGCGGTGGAGATCGCCCGCGACTTCATCCTGTCCACACTCGGCGGCGTCGCGATCGGTGTCGCGGTCGCGCTCGTCGTCGGCGCGGTTCGGCGTCGGATCCAGGACGACCTGTCGGACGTGGCGGTGTCGCTGCTGACGCCGTGGATCGCGTACCTGCCGGCCGAGGAGCTGCATGCCTCCGGCGTACTCGCCGTGGTCGTCGCCGGACTCATCCTGGGTCACCGGGCCCAGATGATCCAGTCGGCCGCCGCCAGGGTGCTCGAGCGCACCAACTGGCTGACCATCGAGTTCCTTCTGGAGAACGCGGTCTTCTTCCTGATCGGCATGCAGGTGCGCCAGGTCGTCAACGATCTCGTCGACAGCAGCCTGCCGACGAGTCAGATCGTCGTGGCGTGTGTCCTGACCCTGCTGGCGGTCATGGTGCTGCGATTCATCTGGGTCTTCCCGGCGGCGTACCTGCCACGGCTCATCCCGTCGATCCGGGACTCCGAGCCGGCGCCGTCCTGGCAGACGATCACGCTGGTCTCGTGGGCGGGCATTCGCGGCGTCGTGACCCTGGCCGCGGTGTTCCTGCTGCCCGAGGACACTCCCTATCGCGAGGTCTTCGTCGCCGTCGCCTTCACGGTGACGGCCGGGACGCTGGTGATCCAGGGGCTGAGCCTGCCCTGGCTTGTCCGGTTCCTCCGGGTGTCCGGGCCGGATCCGGACGAGGACGCGCTGCAGGCTGCCAGCGTCTACCAACGGGCTGCGACCGCCGGGCTTCGAGCGCTCAACCGCGAACTCACCGGCGACGAGCCGGAGGAGATCGTGGAGCGGCTGCGACGACGTAGCCTGGATCGGGCGAACGCCGTCTGGGAGCTGCTCGGCACGCAGGACGAGACACCGAGCGTGGTCTATGCGAGGCTGCGATCCCGGATGCTGATCGCCGAGCGGGCCGAGGTGCTGCGAGTGCGGCGGCTCGGACTGGTCGACCAGGACGTGCTGAGTCAGGTGCTCGGCGCGCTGGACATAGAGGAGACCGTTCTTGACAAGGCAGTGGAGCGCAGTGCCCAGCAGCGCGAGACCGAATTGCGGGCCCCGGTGAGTCAGGCCGAGTGCGAGGATCTACGGACCTACGAGCAGCCGCCGCGGCCCAATACGCCCGGAGGCTGCGAGGACTGTCTGCGCGACGGGACGTCCTGGGTACACCTGCGGCTGTGCATGGTCTGCGGCAAGGTCGGCTGTTGCGACTCGTCGCCGCAGCGGCATGCCACGGCCCATTGGCACGAGTCGGCCCACCCCGTGATGCGGAGCTTCGAGACCGGCGAGGCCTGGCGCTGGTGCTTCCAGCACCAACTCGTCGGCTGATCAGCCACTCGTGGCCCGTTGATCAGCCACTCGTGGCGCGCTGATCAGCCACCCGTGGTGGGATCGGGCCGCGCTGGCTCAGTGCATCTGCGCGGTCGACCACACCCGGCCGTCGTCGGTGACCAGCTCCATGCCGACAACATCGCCGTGTGGTGCTTTGGTGATCCAGGTGCTGCCGGCCGGATCGTCGACGGTCCACCGACCGCCGTCGACCATGCGGCCGCCCTTGAGCAGGATCCGGCAGTGGTACGGAATCCCGACCGCCGGATCGGAGATGCTGATCACGACGACCGGTTTGCCCTCGATCGAGGTGACCGCCGCGGTGCCGACGATGTCGCCGTCCGACGTACGCAGCAGCGAGGTGTCGCCGGCCAGCGGCGGCTCGGTCGACTCGGAGCCGCCCCACAGCGAGACTGCGACGGCTCCGCCGACCAGGGCGAGCACCACCGCCGCGGCCGCCACGAGCAGCCGGCCCCGCGTGGCGCGATGCCGCGGTGACGCGGGAGGTGGGCTGCTCATCGCGCCGATGGTCGTGAGGACGCGCTGGTCGAAACCGACCGGCGGCGCGATGTCGGGTGCGGCCGGAAGGACCGCGTCGACCGCGACGGCGATCGCGTCGTAGGCGGACCGGCACTGGTCGCAGTCGACCAGGTGCCGGATCAGCTGGCTGCGCCGAGGCTCGTCGATGTCGCCGAGCGCCAGCTCGACGAGTTCGTCGTCAGGATGGAGCGGCTGCTCAGTCATGGCGCTCCTCCTGCATGGATTGGCGGAGCCGACGGAGTCCGCTGCGAATGCGGGTCTTGGCGGTCCCGAGGGGAATGCCCTCGCGCTGACTGATCTCGGCCGCCGTACAGCCGCCGATCACGGCCAGGACGACCGCCCTGGCCTGCTCCTTCGGGATCGCGGTCAGTCGGCGTACGGCGTGTTCGCGCTCCAGCCTACGTAGCGCTGCCTCGGCCGGGTCCGGGGCAGTCATCGTGTCGTGGAGCAGCTGGTCGAGCTGCTCCTGGTCGGTCGGCGTGCTCCGGCGGCTGCGTACGGCATCGATCGCGGCGTTGCGGGTGATCGTCAGCAGCCAGGTGCCGACCGAGCCGCGCCGGGAGTCATAGGTCGTGGCGGCCCGCCAGGCGCGTACGAAGGCCTCCTGGGCCACGTCCTCTGCGAGGCTCGCGTCGCGGGTCACCGAGAGGGCGAGCCCGAAGACCGGCCCCTGGAAGCGACGGACGAATGCCGTCGCCGCCGGGGGGTCGTCGACCGCCAGGCCGGCGACGAGTGCGGCGTCGTCGGCACGGTCGGCGTAAGTGGAAAGCTGCACGTCAGGTGATACGGACGGCGATCCATCAGGGATTGCGTCGCCCGACTCACCGGCCGGCGAGCTGTCGCGATCAGCGGCCGGTCGGCGTCGATTTCCGCGGCGTCTTCGTGGGTCTGCCATCGCCTCAACCTGTCTGGAGGGAGGCTACTATGCCGAGCTTTCAGCGCGGAGCGGGAACCGGTGCAACCAGCCGCAGGTCGGTGCCGACGGTCAGCCGGAATCCGACGCCGCGGGCGGCCTCGATATAGAGCGGAAGGCCCGCCTCGCGGAGCTTGGCGCGCAGCCGCTTCACCACCGACTGCACGGCGGCCGGGCCGGTGAAGTACGCGTCGTCCCAGGCGTCCTCGTGCAGTTGCTGGTAGGCCCATAGCCGACCCGGACTGCTCGCGAGGCACCCGAGCATCTTGAGCTCGTGGGGAGTCAGCTGCAGCGGCCGGTCGTGCCAGGTGGCCTCGTGGTGCGCGATGTTGAGCCGCAGCCCTTCGATGCGTACGACGCGCTTGATCCGCTCGCCGCTGCGCTCCGCTTCGGGCGGCTCGGAAGGCGCCGCCGCCTGCAGATTGCCCAGAAAGCTCTGGGCACTCTCCAGGTCGCGGGCCAGCACCATGACGCCGGCACCGTCGAATCGGCCGGCTAAGCGGGCCCGTTCTCGCGGTTCGTCGGAGATACAGATGACGACAGGTTGGTTGGTCGTGGTGGTCTGGTCATGAACGGCGCTGTTCATGGTGGATTCCTCGCTGATCAGTCTCGGCTACATGCGGGCTTGTGCGAGGCGTGCCGCCCGAGCGACGCGACGCCGGCCCTAGCGTCGTCGAACTCGCGAGGTTGTGCTCCAGGGGCTCGGAACGCTCCCAGAGCGTGTCGAAGAGGAAGGTAAGACTCGCGCCCAACTCCGGATTCCGGACGATGATTGCGATCAGTCCGCTCACGCCAGGGGCGATGAGCGGCATCATCGCGGTGTTTGAGTCGAACACCGCAAACTTCATGGGGGAGGTCGCCCGGATAGAGCCGGGCCAGCTCGCCTTGGGTCGTCCACTCGCTCAGGTTGAGGTCGACGGACGGCTCGGCGAGGACATTGCGGTCGTAGATGGCCCGGGCGCGGACGCCGCGCCGCAGGGCGGCCAGCTCCGCCTCGTTGGATCCGCCGACCTGGAGCGGACCGCGTACGACGATGTCGATGGTCTCCTGCGACTCCGACTGAAGGCGGTCGAAACGCTCGCCGATCAGGGTCGGCGTCCGCAGGATCTCGACGAGCTCGCCGTCGGCGTCCTGGTTCTGCTCGAAGAGCTCGGTCAGCTCCGGCAGCGCCTGCTCGATGTGGCGCTCCCGTGCGGCGAGATCGGCCCGGTTGCGCTCCAGCAGCCCGGTCAGCGCGCGGCTCGGCGGGGCGGCGTGGTAGCGGCTGCTGTAGCCGGCGCCCGCGTCGATCAGGCCCTTGGCGACCAGCGACCGCAGCACGAGGTAGACACTGCTGCGCGAGGTGCCGGTCTGATCGGCGATCGTCGCCGCGGGGAGCGGGGACTGGTCGAGGAGGCAGAGGTAGACCTTGGCCTCGGTCTTGGTCAGGCCGAGCTGCTCGAGTGTCTCTTCGAGCGGTACGACCTCAATGGTCATCTTGTCCTCCATGCGTTGGACGACAGTTTTACGACGAATGGACGGACTGCGCAAGACGTTCTCCGACGATTGGACGACATCTGATCCGGCTGCCGTCCTGTTGCCCTGGAAGTGCCCGATCCGTGATCCGGTCGCCGCCGGGATCGCCGCGTACGGTCGCTGCCACTGCGTCGCCTCATGCGCGGCGTAGCCTGGCTGGGAGGTGGCATCGACATCGGCGACATAGCCGCGGTCGGCCCACCCTGGTCCTGCGATTCAGATCCGGGTAGACCGCGGTGTCATGAGGAGATGACATGGACGGTCAGGAGGCGGCTCAGCCGGCTACTCCGGCGGCGACGGACAAGCTGGATCGCAGTGTCATCGTGACCGGTCTGGTCGTCGTCTCCGGACTGATCATGGTGATCCTGGATACGACCATCGTGAACGTCGCCCTGGACACCCTCAGCGCGCAGCTCAACGCCTCGCTCTCGACCGCGCAATGGGTCGTGACCGGCTACCTGCTCGCGGTCGGCCTGGTGATCCCGCTGAGTGGGTGGGCGATGGATCACTTCGGCACCAAGACGGTCTGGATCACCTCGCTGGTCTTGTTCACCGGCGGCTCGATCCTGTGCGCCTTCGCCTGGTCGATGGGGAGCCTGATCGCGTTCCGGATCATCCAGGGTCTTGGCGGTGGCATGTTGCTGCCCGGCGGTCAGACGATCATCGGCAGGGCGGCCGGCCCGGACCGGATCGGTCGCGCGATGGCCCTGCTCGGAGTGCCGATGCTGCTCGGACCGGTGTTCGGCCCGATCGTCGGCGGTCTGCTGGTCGAGTACGCGAGCTGGCACTGGATCTTCCTGGTCAACGTGCCGGTCGGCATTCTCGCCGTGTCGCTGGCCATCTGGAAGCTGCCGGACGGACGGCCGCAGGAGTCAGCCGGCCCTCTCGACACCCGAGGCCTGGTGCTGCTGTCCGGCGGCCTGGTCTGTCTGTTGTACGGGTTGTCGCAGGCCAGCTCGCACGGCAGCTTCTCGGGCTGGGACGTGATGGGGTTCTTGCTGGCCGGCGCCGTCCTGATCGCGCTGTTCGTGCTGCACAGCCTGCAGCGCGGCTCGGACGCGCTGATCGACGTGCGGCTGTTCACGAACCGGCTGTTCGCCTCGGGCGCGGTCGCCATCTTCCTGGTGGCGATCGCACTGTTCGGCGGCCTGCTCATGCTGCCGCTCTACTACCAGTCGGTGCGTCTCGAGGGACCGCTGGGCGCCGGGCTGCTGGTCGCGCCGCAGGGACTCGGCGCCATGCTGGCGATGCCGCTCGCTGGCCGGATCACCGACCGGTACGGCGCCGGCCGGGTCGTGCCCTTCGGGGTGATCCTGCTGCTGATCGGTACGTACCCGTTCACCCAGGTCGGCACCGACACGTCGTACGTCCTGCTCACGATCGCGCTGTTCGTCCGCGGTCTCGGTCTCGGCGCGACCATGATGCCGACCATCGCGACGTCGTACTCCCGACTGTCGCGGGCCGCGATGTCCCGGGCGACGCCGACGATCTCGGCGATCCAGCAGGTCGGTGGCTCGCTCGGGGGCGCGCTGCTCGTGTTCGTCTTCTCCCGCCAGCTGACCAGCGAGTTCAACGCCAAGGGCATCCCGTCCGAAGGCGGGGCCGGCCAGATCAGCTCGATCCCGGCGGCGGTCCACGATCAGGTCGCCCCGCTGCTCGCGAACGCCTATCAGCACGCCTTCTGGACCGCGTTGGTGCTGACCGCCTTCGTGATGATTCCGGCGCTGTTCTTCCCGCGCCGGCTCCATCGGGAGTCGGTTGAGGCGAAGACCCCAGCCGCTGAGGCCGAGCCAGAGGTCGCAGGCGACTAGACCTCGCTGCGGTGGTCGGTACGGCGCCGGATCTTGCTGCCGAGCCACACCAGCGGGTCGTACTTGCGATCGATCACGCGCTCCTTCATCGGGATGATCGCGTTGTCGGTGATCTTGATGCCCTCGGGGCACACCTCGGTGCAGCACTTGGTGATGTTGCACATGCCGAGTCCGGCGGCGTCCTGGGCTAGGTCACGACGGTCGTGGGTGTCGAGCGGGTGCATGTCGAGCTCGGCGTAGCGCAGGAAGAACCGCGGACCGGCGAAGGCCGGCTTGTTCTCGTCGTGGTCGCGGATCACGTGGCAGGTGTTCTGGCACAAGAAGCACTCGATGCACTTGCGGAACTCCTGGCCGCGCTCGACGTCTTCCTGCATCATCCGGCGCTTGCCGTCGGCGTCCGGAGGGCCTGGCGCGAAGGCGGGGAGCTCGCGCGCCTTCTCGTAGTTGTACGACACGTCGGTGACCAGGTCGCGGATCACCGGGAACGTACGCAACGGCGTCACGGTCAGCGTCTCGGCCGGGTCGAAGTCGGACAGCCGGGTCATGCACATCAGCTTCGGTCGGCCGTTGACCTCCGCCGAGCAGGAGCCGCACTTGCCGGCCTTGCAGTTCCACCGCACGGCCAGATCGCCGGCCTGCGTGGCCTGCAGCCGATGGATGGCGTCGAGCACGACCTCGCCGTCCTCGACCGGCACCGTGAAGTCCTGCAGGCCGCCGCCGTCGGCGTCGCCGCGCCACACCCGCATCGCCAGGTTGTAGCCCATCTGTGCTTCGCCCTCTCTGTTGAACGCTGCCTATCCGCTGTGCCCGGTCAGACCTGGATATCGATGAGCTCGGTGAGCTCGCCGGGCATCTGCGGCAGTGGTTGGTGCTTGAGCTGGACCTCGCCGCTGTCACCTAGGGTGAGGACCAGGTTGATCTTGCCCCACTCGTCTGACGCGCCGGGGTGATCCTCGCGGGTGTGACCTCCGCGGGACTCGGTCCGCTCCAGCGCCGCCGACGCGATGCACTCGCTGACGACCAGCATGTTGCGAAGGTCGAGCGCGAGATGCCATCCGGGGTTGTACTGCCGGTTGCCCTCGACCGACAGGTGCGGCAGCCGCTTCCTCATCTCGGCCAGCTGCTCCAGCGACTGGACCAGCTCGCCCTCGCGCCGGATGATCCCGACCAGGCTCTGCATGGTCTCCTGCAGATCGCGCTGGACGGTGTAAGGGTTCTCCTCGCCCGACTCGGCGAACGGCGCGAGCGCAGCCTCTGCCGCCGCGTCCACCGATGCCTCGTCGACCGTGGGACGGCTGGCGGCGACGGAGGTGGCGTACTCGGCCGCCCCGTCACCACAGCGTCGTCCGAAGACCAGCAGGTCCGACAGGGAGTTGCCGCCGAGCCGGTTCGAGCCGTGCATGCCGCCGGAGACCTCGCCTGCCGCGAACAGGCCGTCGACGATCGACATGCCGCTGTCCGGGTCGACCTCGACGCCGCCCATCACGTAGTGACAGGTCGGGCCGATCTCCATCTGCTCCTTGGTGATGTCGACGCCGGCCAGCTCCTTGAACTGGTGGTACATCGACGGCAGCCGGCGCTTGATGTACTCGGGCGACCGGCGCGACGCGATGTCGAGGTAGACGCCGCCGTGCGGGGTGCCGCGGCCGGCCTTGATCTCGGAGTTGATCGCCCGCGCGACCTCGTCACGGGGCAGCAGCTCCGGCGGGCGCCGGTTGTTCTTCTTGTCGTCGTACCAGCCGTCGGCCTCCTCGACCGTGTCGGCCGTCTCGGCCTTGAAGAACTCCGGGATGTAGTCGAACATGAACCGCTTGCCCTCGGAGTTCTTGAGGATGCCCCCGTCGCCGCGTACCGACTCGGTGACGAGCAGCCCGCGCACCGACAGCGGCCAGACCATGCCGGTCGGGTGGAACTGGACGAACTCCATGTTGATCAGGGATGCGCCGGCCCGCATCGCGAGGGCGTGGCCGTCGCCGGTGTACTCCCACGAGTTGCTGGTCACCTGGTAGGACTTGCCGATCCCGCCGGTCGCGAGCACGACCGCCGGCGCCTCGAAGACCAGGAACCGGCCGCTGTCGCGCCAGTAGCCGAACGCGCCGCTGATCTTGTCGCCGTCCTTGAGCAGCTCGGTGACGGTGCACTCCATGTAGACGTCGATGCCGAGGGCGACCGTGCGCTGCTGCAGCGTACGGATCATCTCGAGGCCGGTGCGGTCGCCGACGTGGGCGAGCCGCGCGTACCGATGGCCGCCGAAGTCTCGCTGGGAGATGAGCCCGTCCGGCGTCCGATCGAACAGCGCCCCCCAGGTCTCGAGCTCGAGCACCCGATCGGGCGCCTCCTGCGCGTGCAACTGCGCCATCCGCCAGTTGTTGAGCATCTTGCCGCCGCGCATGGTGTCGCGGAAGTGGACCTTCCAGTTGTCCTCGGGCCACAGGTTGCCCATCGCGGCGGCGGCACCGCCCTCGGCCATCACGGTGTGCGCCTTGCCGAGCAGGGACTTGCAGACGACGGCGGTGCGGGCGCCGGCTTCGTGCGCGGCGATCGCGGCTCGAAGCCCGGCGCCGCCGGCCCCGATCACGACGACGTCGTAGGAGTGACGTTCAAACTCGGCCATGAATCCTGTCCTTGGTGCTGCTTAGTTGAAGAGGCGCGGGTCGGAGAACCAGTCCGCCGATACCGACATGATGTAGGCGTCGGTCGCGATCACGGTGACCAGCGAGATCATCGCGAACGTGCCGTGCCTCGTATTCAGCTTGGACACGAAAGTCCAATATCGGTAGCGCCACGGGTGCTTGGAGAAGTTGCGCAGCCGCCCGCCGACCACGTGCCGGCAGGCGTGGCACGACAGCGTGTACGCCCACAGCATCACCAGGTTGATCCAGATGATGATCGTGCCGAGCCCCATGCCGATGCCGCCGTCGAGCCCGTGGAACGCCATGATCGCGTCGTAGATGTTGATGGCGCCGAAGATGAACGCGAAGTAGAAGAAGTAGCGGTGCACGTTGAGCAGGATCAGCGGCAGCCGCGACTCACCGGTGTACTTCTTGTGCGGCTCGGGCACGGCGCAGGCCATCGGGGCCAGGAAGAACGACCGGTAGCCCACCTTGCGGTAGTAGTAACACGAGCCTCGGAAGCCGGCCAGGACGACGAACGTGATGAGCGCGATCGGGATGAAGACCGGCATCTCCGGCAGGAACGTGCCGAAGTGGCTCGATCCCGGGACGCAGGACTCACTGACGCACGGCGAGTAGATCGGCGTGAGGTAGTGCTCGTCGGCGGCCCAGTAGTCGTCGTTCATGAAGATGCGGACGGTGGCGTACACGACGAAGAAGCCCAGGATGAGGGCCATCCCCACGGGATAGAGCCACCAGCGGTCGGTACGCAGCGTCTTCGCGTCGATCTGGGCCCTGTCGGGTCCAGCGATTCCGGTGGCCAATTCCGTCTCCTTCGTCGGGTGGCCGCATGCCGGACAGCACCCTACTCACCCCCTGACGGCCATGCACTCACCCGTGCGGTATCCCACATCCGGCGTCGCTGAGCGACCCTCTGGTACGGCTCGAGCTCGTCTCCGATCCGGCTAGCCTGGGCCGGCGATGAACAGAGCCGATGCCGCTGCCGACCGCCTCGTGGCGGGGGTCGCGATCGTCCGGGACAGCCGGGTGCTGGCGGCCCGACGGACCCATCCGGCCGAGCACGCCGGGCGGTGGGAGTTCCCAGGCGGCAAGGTCGATCCGGGGGAGACCGTGGAGGCCGCCGCGGTACGCGAGATCCGCGAGGAGCTCGGCTGCGAGGTCGAGATCGTCGGTCGGTTGCCCGGTGAGCAGCCACTCGGTCGCGGTCTGAGGCTCCGGGTGTACGAGGCCGTGCTGCGCTCCGGCGAACCCATCCCGCACGAGCACGACGCGATCCGCTGGCTCGGCCCCGAGGAGCTCGACGACGTCGACTGGCTCGCGGCCGAGATGCCGTTCGTCGCCGCGTTGCGCGAGCCGCTGCTCGATGGCACCCCGCTCGATCTCGGCAACGTCGGCGGCGCGGTACGGATCGGCTCGACGGTACGCCGACCGACCGGGCCATGGACCCCGGCCGTACACGCCTTGCTCGCCCATCTGCACGCGAGCGGGCTGGACGGCGTACCGCGGGTGCTCGGACAGGACCCTCGCTACCGGGAGATCCTGTCGTACCTGCCGGGCCGGTCGGTGGACACGATGCGCGAGATCGCATCGGATGCGGTGCTTGCCGACGGGCTGCGCTGGCTGCGCCGCTTCCACGACGCGGTCGCGACGTTTCGGCCGGATCCGGCGCTGCCGTGGCGGAACCAGCCCGGCCGGTCGCTGGAGCCGGGGGAGATCGTCTGCCATCACGACACCGGCGCCTACAACTGGCGGGTCCAGGGCGACCGGGTGACCGGCGTCGTCGACTGGGACATGGCCGGGCCGGGCCGACCGATCGGGGACGTGGCGTTCATCGCTTGGAACACGCTGCCGCTCGCCAAGCCGATCCCGATCGACGAGTCGGCCCGGCGACTGCGGCTGATGGCTGACGCGTACGGCGACGTCGACCCGGTCGCGATCCTCGACGCCGTCGTACTCCGCATGATCGCTGCCGGTGATCGGATCGAGGCCGGACAGCGGGCCGGCGATCCCGGCATGCTCAACCTGGCCAAGGTGGGCGAGCCGGCCCGCATGCGGCGAACACTCGCCCGGCTCGAGGACCGACTGCCCTTGATCCGAGCCGAGCTCTAGCCGCCCACCCAAGTGTTGGTGCGACATTGCACCAACATCGCCGCGAGGCGGCAGTTTCACGCCAACACCGGCGCCGACAGGCCTAGATGCCGAGCGACTCCTTGAGGAACCGCACCTGCAGCAGTTCGAGGTTCTCCGCCACGACCTCCTGCGGCGTCATGTGGGTGACGCCGGACAGCGGCAGCACCTGATGCGCCTTCCCGGCTGCGAGCAACGCAGACGAGAGCCGCAGGGTGTGCGCGAACAGCACGTTGTCGTCGGACGTGCCGTGGATGATCAGCAGCGGCCGCTCCAGCTTGGGGGCGTCGTCGATGATCGAGTTGCGGTCGTAGACGTCGGGGTTGTCGTCCGGGTGCCCGAGATAGCGCTCCTGGTAGAACGTGTCGTAGAGCCGGACGTCGGTGACCGGCGCACCGGCGACCGCCGCGTGGAACACGTCCGGCCGGCGCAGCACCGCCATCGCGGCCAGGTAACCGCCGTAGGACCAGCCCTTGAAGCCGACCCGGCTGGTGTCGAGGTCGTCCGGATAGCGCTCGGCGACCGCGGCCAGTGCGTCGACCTGGTCCTGCAGGGTGATCGCCGCCAGCTCGAGATAGACCGACCGCTCCCAGGCCGGACCGCGCCCTGGCGTGCCACGACCGTCGGCCACGACGACGGCGAAGCCCTGGTCGGCGTACCACTGCGACGCCAGATGGTGCCGCGACGATGCCATCGCTCGCTGACCGTGCGGTCCGCCGTACGGATCCATGAGTACGGGCAGCCGGCGCGATCCGGGCTCGTGGTCGCGGGGGAACAGGATCGCCGTGCGCAGCTCGCGTTCGCCGGCGCGAAGCAGGGTCACCTCGGGCCGGAAGCCGGCGTACTCGTCGAGCGACCGGATCTGGCCCACCCGCTCGCCCTTGCGCAGCACCGGCACCTCGACCCCGTCGATGTCGAGCCGGCTGCTGACCACCACGGCGACGTCACCGTTCGCGGTGCCGCCATGGACACCCGGCTCGGAGACGATCGGCTCGACCGCACCGTCGTAGCCGACCCGGACGACCTGGATCTCGGTCGGCTCGGTCGATGCCGTGACGGTGACCCCGGTCTGGTCGGAGTCCACGACCGACCGGATCTGCAGCCCGACCGGGCTGAACGGCTCGCCGTCGGCCGCCAGCCGGATCGTGTCCTCGTCGTCGACCATGGTCAGGATCCGGCCGTCCGGGAGCCAGGTCGGCACTCCGGGGCGGGCCTCCACCCAGGCGCTGTCGGACATCGTCTGCGCGACCGACGTCGTGCCGGACTCGACGTCGACGGTCAGGAACTGGGCCGACTTCTGATCCCGCGGCATCACCTGGAGCAGCGGCCCCTGCTCGGCCCAGGAGGCTCGGACGAGATAGGGCATCGCCTCGCGGTCCCATGTCACCTCGCGTCGGGTGCCGTCGAGATCGACCAGCCACAGGGTGATCTCGGCATTCGTCGTACCCGCCGCGGGGTAGCGGTGTGCCGCCGGCACGGTGGCCGGATTCGCCGGATCGGCGATGTACCAGACCAGCACCATCGACTGGTCGTAGCGCTCGACCAGCAGCCGATCGCCGTCCGGCGCCCACCAGTGGCCGGTGTGGCGGTCCATCTCCTCGCCGGCGATGAACTCCGCCTGGCCCCACACGACGTCCTCGGCCTCGGGCTCGGCGACCGCCCGGTCCGCGCCGGACTCGACGTCGACGACCCGCAGCGCGCCGTCGGCTGTTGCATAGGCGACCCGCTGACCGGTCGGGTCCAGCTTCGGGTCGATGACCGAGCCGGTGCTGGGGAGCTCGCGCGCATCGCCGGTCGCGAGGTCGACCAGCCACAGCCGCCCGGACAGCGCGAACGTCGCCTTCGTGTCGGCGCGATCGGTGTGGAAGCCCACGATGCCGGCGCCGGTCTCCCGGCTCCGCTCGCGGCGCGCCCGCTCCTGCGGGGACAGCTGCTCGTCCGCCGATCCCAGCAGCTCTGCCGCGTCGGCGATCTTGCGTTCGCTGTCGTCGTTGACGTCGTACGCCCAGAGCGCGCCGGTGGCCGACGTGCCGGACTCGGTCCGGACGAACAGCACACGCGACCCGTCGGCCGTCACGTGGAGGTTGCGGGGTATGCCGAGCGTGAAGCGCCGGCTCCGGGCGTACAGCTGCAGAAACGAAGGAGTGGCCATGCGCCCGATCCTGCCACGCCCCCTCCCCGCTGGGCGTGACACTTCTGCGGATCTGATAGCCCCTCCGTGGCAGATGTGTCACTCCCAGCGGATCGGGTCTGTGGATAGCGCCCAGGCCGCCTCTGACGCGCCTAAGCAAGGGACGTGAAGACGACAGGGATCCAGCTGCCCGCACGCGTCGCCGACCTGCTTGCCTCGGGCATCGAGGCGCACGAACTGAGACGCAAGTCATGGCATCACCCGTTCTGGGGCATCGCGCGGCCCGTGGTCGACGAGCCCGTGCAGCCGCACACTCGCGTGCGGGACGCGACGGCGCTGGTCCGCGGGGGTGCGATCGGCGGATGGGCCTCGGCATTCCGGCAAGGTGTCCGCTACCTCGACGGCTGGGATCGCTTCGGCCGGGAGTTGCCGGTCCTTCTCCATACTGTCCCCGGGCATCAGATTCGCCGGCGAGACGGCATCCTGCCGAGCCGAGCCGGCTTGCTCGCAGGCGAACTGGTCTGGTTCGACGGCGATCCCGTCACGACGCTAGCCCGTGCGCTCTACGACGAGATGCGCTTGGCGCCCAGCGTCGGCGAGGCGGTGGTGGTCATCGACATGGGCGTCAGCCGTCTCACCGGGCACGCCCGTACGACCATCGCCGAGGTACGCCGCCTCGTCGACCGCCACGTCAAGACACGCGGGATCGTTCAGGCCCGGATGGCCATCGAGCGAGCATCAGCCCGCTCGTGCAGTCCGCTCGAGTCGCGTGTTCGGGTCGTCGCCGAGGACGCGTTGCCGGATGTGTGGTGGCGAGTCAACCGTCCGGTATTCGATGACGGTGGCCGGCTGCTCGGCATCGCCGACCTGATCGACCCGGAGACCGGCCTCGTGGTGGAGTCCGACGGCGCGGCGCATCGCAAGTCCGAGCGGCGCGCCACCGACAACGTCCGCGACGACGGCATGGCGGACGCCAACCTCACGGTCCTTCGCGTGACTGCTCAGGAGCTCGGCGACGTTGCGGCACTCGATCGACGGCTTCGACGCGGTCACCGACGGGCCAGGACGCGGGACCTGCGATCGGACCGTTGGACCCTCGTCGAGCCGCCCTGGTGGCCCGATTCGAAGCTGGCCCAGCGCTGGGGGTGACACTTCTGCGGATAGCGGCGGCCCGAAGCAGTCATTGCGTCACGCTCAGCGGGAGGCTGTCGGAAAGCCCCCGTACGCTTCCAGCATGGCCGAAACCCCTGCGGACCGGCGGCTGCTGCTGGTGCACGCACACCCCGACGACGAGACCATCAACAACGGCGCGACGATGGCGAAGTATGTCGCCGAAGGCGCCCATGTCACGTTGATCACCTGCACGCTGGGCGAAGAGGGCGAGATCCTGGTGCCGGAGATCGCGCACCTCGCCTCGCATGCGGAGGACGGGCTCGGCGAGCACCGGATCGGCGAGCTGGCCGCCGCGATGGCCGAGCTCGGCGTGACCGACCATCGGTTCCTCGGCGGCCCCGGGCGCTTCCGCGACTCCGGCATGGTCTGGGCCGACGACGGCGGCGCCACCGCGGGCGACGACGTTCGCGATGACGCGTTCTGGCGCGCCGATCTCCTCGAGGCGTCCGACCTGCTGATCCAGGTGATCCGCGAGGTCCGCCCGCAGGTGCTCGTTACCTACGACCAGTACGGCGGTTACGGCCACCCCGATCACATCCAGGCCCATCGGGTCGCGACCTATGCGACCGACCTGGCGGCAGTGCCGTCGTACCGGACTGATCTCGGCGAGCCCTGGGACATCGCGAAGCTCTACTGGGCCGCGCTCAGCGAGTCGCGCATGCGAGCGATGCTGCGCGAGGTCCGCGCCAGTGGCGACACCGAGACGTTCGAGGGCATGGACCCCGACGGGCCGCTGCCACCGTTCATCACGCCGGACAAGCTGCTGTCCGCGACCATCGACGGGTCGGCCTACGGTGCGCAGAAGCTGACAGCGATGCGGGCGCATGCCAGCCAGATCGACATGGACAGCGGCTATTTCTCGGTGTCCAGGCGGTCGGCCGCGGAGTCCTGGGGATTCGAGGACTATCGCCTCGCCAAGGGCACGCCCGGTCCGGTCGACCCCGAGACGGGTCTCGAGAGCGATCTGTTCGCCGGGTTGGACTAGGCCCCTGCCCGATGGATGCAGAGCTGCCGCCGGCGGTGCGGACGGCCGCCATCGCCGTGGGAGCGGGCGTCGTCGGCGTGATCATCGGGCTGGCCGGCGCGATCGTGCACCGGCATGCGGTCCGGCCCGACGACATCCTCGTACCGTGGGGTCTTGTGCTGACGTTCGCCACCATGTTCGCGGTGACTGTGGCCGCGGGCCGGCTCGCGCAGGCGCCCGGCGCGATCGGGGTCGCGGTCGGCTGGGCGCTGACCCTGCTGGTGCTGCAACAGACGCGGCCCGAGGGTGACTACCTGTTCGCCGCTGACTTTCTCGGCTACGCGTACGTCTTCGGCGGGATGCTCACGATGCTGGTCGCTGTTGTGCGAGGTATGACCGTCACGATGGATGAGAGCTCACGGTCATGAGCGAGCCGCTGGACGACCGCGCCTTCCGTGGTGCGCTGGGCCGCTATGGCAGCGGCGTCACGGTCATGACGACGGTCGCCGACGGCGAGGACCACGCGATCACGGTCAGCGCGTTCACCTCGGTGTCATTGGATCCGCCGCTGGTGCTCGCCTGCATCGACAAGACCGCGCGCTTCCACGAGGCCGTCCTGAGCTCCGGGCGGTGGGCCGTCTCGATTCTCAACGAGGAGGGCCAGGACGCGGCGACCTGGTTCGCGCTGCGTGGCCGCCCGCTCGACGGGCAGTTGGAGAAGGTGATCTACCGGCGCGGCGAGTACACCGGCGCCGGGTTGCTCGGCGACGCGAACGCCTGGCTGGAGTGCCGTACCTGGCGTACCTACGACGGCGGCGACCACACGATCGTCGTCGGCGAGGTGATGACCGCCGAGGTCGACGACGCGGTCGACGACCCGCTGCTCTATTACCGCTCGCATTACGCGGCGCTGCTGCACTCCCAGGCGAGTGAGAAGTCGCCGGTGGCGTTACGGTCGTCGATCATTGAGGATGGTACGGCGTAATCCGGTGCCTAAAGGGGAGCTAGGGCCCGCATGAGTGACCTCTACGCCACGAGTGAGGAGCGCGACCGTCGGGGAGTCCGGCTCGCGATCTACGGCCTGGCCGGCATGCTCGGGGGGCTCTACCTGGCGGGCTGGCTGTTCATCGGCGCCACCGTTCCGGACGACACCGACGTGGCCGGCGTCGACATCGGGGGACTGTCACCCGGTGCCGCGGCCGATCGGCTGCGATCCGAGCTGGCCGGCAAGGTCGACGATCCGATCCAGCTCGAATGGCAGGGGCATCGCTACCAGCTCGACCCGGAAACGGCCGGCTTGCGGTTCGACGTCGCCGCGACGGTACGGGCGGCCGGCGGCGGACGGTCCTGGAACCCGCTGCGTATGACCGAGAACCTGATGGCCTCGGGTGAGGCCCGGCCCGTCATCGATGTTGACCAGCAGGCCTTCGACGCCGCTCTCGACGACATCGCACGGCAGGTCGACCAGGCCGCGCGCGAGCCCCGGGTCGTGTTCGCGGCGAACGGCGATCGCAAGCTGCTGCAGGCCAGGTCCGGTCGAACGTTGGATCGGCCGGCCGTCGAGGACGACATCGTCACCGCCTACCTGCGCTCCGACCAGCCGGTGCAGTTGCGGATCAAGGCCGTCGAGGCCACGGTCGGGACCGACGAGATCACCAACGCGGTGGATCGGATGGCCGGGCCGGCGACCTCCGGCCCGATCCGGCTCCGGATGCCGAACCGGACCGTCGACCTGACCGTCCCCGAGTTCGCCCCGGCGTTGAGCCTGCGCGGCGACAACGGCACGGTGGCACCGGCGTTCGACGTCGGCCGGCTCAGCCAGACCACCGCTGGACTGCGCCAGCGCATCGACGTCCCGCCACGCAACGCCCGCATCGTGTTGCGCCACGACCATCCAGTCGTCGTGCCGTCCCGGCCGGGCCGACGGCTCGTACCGGCCCAGGTCGCCGATGTGATCGCGCCGGTGCTCCTGCACACCGGACCGGCCCGGTCGGCCCAGATCGCCACGACGACCTGGCCGGCCCGGTTCACCACCCAGGACGCTCGTGACCTGGGCGTCCGGCGCGTCGTGAGCAGTTACACCACCGGATTCCCCCGTGCCGGCTATCTCAACGTCAACCTGCGCCGGGCGACCAAGCTGATCAACGGCACGGTGCTCCGGCCCGGCGAGACGTTCTCCTTCAACCAGGCGGTCGGCCCGCGGTCCCGCGACAACGGTTTCACCAGGGGCAACGACCAGCGCCGTGGTATCGCCCGGAGCCTCGGCGGCGGCGTCGCCCAGGTGTCGACCACGCTCTACAACGCGGCGTTCTTCGCCGGGCTCCAAGACGTCCAGCATCACCTGCACACGACGTACAACAGTCGCTACCCCATGGGCCGCGAGGCGATCGTCAGCTGGCCGGGCGGCGATCTGGAGTTCAAGAACAACACGCCGCACGGCGTCTTGGTCCAGTCCTGGATCGACCGGAGCACGCCGCATCACCGCGGCAAGGTGCACGTGCGGATGTGGAGCACCAAGACCTGGGACATCACGGCCGGGCACTCGGCCCGCCACAACTTCCGCAAGCCGGGCCGGAGCATCGACCGGACCGGAAGGTGTCACGCAGTCAAGGGCCAGCCGGGCTTCGACGTCGCCGTCTACCGGACCTTCCGGCTGCCGGGGTCCCACCAGATCGACCATCGGGAGACCGTACGGGCGAGCTACCTGCCGGTGGATGCGGTCTACTGTCCGCCGCGGCACCACCATCGGGGCCACCACCGGCACCACCACCACCACGGCCACCACGGCCACCACGGCCAGAGGCATTGAGCCGACACCGTGCCGACCCGACCGTCAGGTGACGCTACGGTCGTCGCTAGCCATGCTGCCGTGAGATGAAGCCGTCTCTCGGGGATCGGATGCCCATGACTAAGCAGAACGACACGCCGTCGGCCGGCGGGTCGGCGTCGGGTGGGGGGCCGCCGGACTCCCCGTGGTCACCGTGGGGAGCGGAGCCGCCGCCGGTCGCGCCGCCCCCGTCCGCCGGGGAGAGATGGCGGCCCAGTCCGCCGGCACCGCCGTCTGCGCCACCGCCGGGTGGCGATCCGTCCGGGAGTCCCCCGCCCTCAGGCCCGCCGCCCTCGGGTCCTCCGCCGTCAGGTCCACCGCCGTCAAGTCCACCGCCGTTTCCGCCTCCGTTCGGGGGCGAACCGCCGGCCGGTCCGCCACCGTACGGTGCCGAGCCGCCGGCTGGCCCGCCCCCGCCGGGTGGTCCAGGCGGTCCGGGTGGACGGGGTGGTCCCGGTGGTCCGGGTGACGGCTGGCCGACGAGTACGGACTTGCCGACCGAGGCGAACTGGTTCGACGCGCACCGTACGGTCTGGCTGGCCGTCGGTGGCGCCGCCGTCCTGATCGTCGGGCTCTATCTGGTCGCCGCACTGTTCCTGGGCGGCAAGGTGCCGTCGGGGACCCAGGTCGCCGGCGTCGACATCGGCGGCCTGTCGAGCGACGAGGCCGAGCAGCGGCTCCAGACCGAGCTGGCCGATCGGGCGAACAAGCCGATCCACCTGACCTGGAAGAACGAGACGTTCACGATCGATCCGAAGCAGGCCGGAATCAGCTTCGACGTCGAGGCGACGGTGAACAAGGCCAGCCGCGGCGGTTCCTGGAGCCCCGCCCATCTGGTCGGCGTCGTGTTCGGCGGCGACTCCGACGTGGATCCGGTGATCACCGTCGACGACGAGGCACTCAGCGCCCAAATTGCCAGGATCGCCAAGAAGGTCGATCTCGTGCCGGTCGAGCCCAGGGTCAGCTTCAGCGGGGGCGGCGATCGCGACGTCACGAAGCCGAAGCAGGGCCGGGCGGTCGATCAGGAAGCGGCTTCGCAGGCCGTCCTCGGTGCCTATCTCAGCGCCGACGGCCCGGTCGACCTGTCGGTGGACGACGTCGCGCCGGCGGTCGACGAGGCGGCGCTGTCCGGTGCGCTGGACCAACTCGCCGATCCCGCGATGTCTGGACCGGTGCGGCTGCAACTGCCTGGCCGGACGGTGAACCTGACCATTCGGGATTTCGCGCCGGCGCTGACCCTGGAGGTCACCGACGGGGAGCTGGCCCCGAAGTTCGACGTCGACGAACTGAGCCGCGGGATCGAGCGGCTCACCGGCCGGATCGGCTCGGAGGCCCGGGACGCCACGGTGGTCCTTCGTCACGAGCACCCGGTCGTCATCCCGGCCAAGCCCGGCATGACGCTGGATCCGAAGGAGGTCGCCGATGCGGTCACGCCGGTGCTCGCCAAGACCGGCGACGAGCGTACGGCCGAGGTGGGGACCTCGGTCGGCCAGGCCGACTTCACCACCAAGGACGCCCGCGCACTCGGCATCAACCGTGTGGTCAGCCGGTTCACGACCTACTTCCCGTATGCCAACTACCGCAACGTCAACCTCGGCCGGGCGGCCGAGCTGATCAACGGCACCGTCCTCAAGCCGGGTGACACGTTCTCACTCAACGACACCGTGGGGGAGCGGACCAAGCAGAACGGCTTCACGGTCGGCTACATCATCAGTGACGGCGTCTATGCCGAGGACTTCGGCGGCGGCGTCTCGCAGGTCGCGACGACGACGTTCAACGCCGCCTTCTTCGCCGGGCTGAAGGATGTCGAGCACAAGACACACAGCTTCTACATCGACCGCTATCCGGTCGGCCGCGAGGCGACGGTGGCCTGGCCGACCGTCGACCTGCAGTTCAAGAACACGACGCCGTACGGCGTGCTGATCGAGGAGTGGATCGAGCCGAGTACGCCGTCGTCGTACGGCGAGATGCACGTGCGGATGTGGAGCACGAAGTACTGGGACATCACGGCGGATCAGTCTGCGCGCTACGACTTCACCAAGCCGAGCACGCGGTACAGCACGTCGAAGGACTGCTACGCCGAGACCGGGTACTCCGGGTTCGACATCGACGTCTATCGCAACTTCCGGCGGCACGGCTCGGACGAGTTGGTCCGCAAGGAGAAGATGCACACGACGTACATCCCGTTGGACACGGTGATCTGCCATGCGCCGCCGGACAAGACCGGGAGCGGTCACGGCGGCGGCGGCGGTCGTACGGGCGGCTGACCGATCCGGTGGCGGTAGCCGAATCCCGAAACACGCCGGTGTGTCTCGGGATTCGCCTACCCTCAGCGCGACGCGAGCCGGGGGCCGGGTCCCACGGCGCCGGGGACCGATGCGGGATGATCGGGGGCATGGCCACAACCAGAGAGGTGCCCAATCCGGCTCACGAGGTCGTCGCCGGGATGACCTGGGAGGTCCGTCCCGTGCTGTCGACGGCCGCTGAGTTCTCGGAGGATCGGGTAGCGCGTCTCGACGACCGGCTCCGGTCGCGAGGCGTTCGATGCTGGCTCGGATGGGCGAACGACGATCACGGCGAGGGCGTCACTGGAACCATCCTCGTCGACGCAATCACCCCCGGAACCGCAGCCGACCGGGGCACCCGGCTGCTGGCCGAGGTCGCCAAGGACGAAGGGATCGAGACCGACGACGTGCTCGAGGTCGTCGTCGCACCGGCGGAGCGCGACGAGGAGTAGCCGCGGCGTCCGTGGGGGTTGGCATATCCCGAGACACCCCGGCGTGTTTCGGGATTCGGCTACCGCCAGCGGAGCGGGATCGGCTATCGGGAGTGGGGGCGGCGCTCCGGCGGAACCGGCTTGGCCGCCACGATGTCGTCGATCGCGACCGTGGTGAGAGTTCCGTCACGTCGCTCGACGACTGCGACGCCGTCGCCGTACTCGCGCAGGAATCCGATCACATCGGTCATCAGCGGGCCGCCGCTGGGCCCGGTCTCGCCCCTGACGAGGGAGCGAATCACCACACGATGGCCGATCTGGCTGTCGTCGATGGGCATGTATGTCTCCGCATGTCCGTGGGTTGGACCTGCTTGCGATGTGAGTCCGGCGTGGCGTGATACTAGGCTGGTCCGGCAGATCAGATTCACCGTGACCCCCGAGGAGGATCCCGTGACCTACGTCATCGCGCAGCCTTGCGTAGATGTCAAAGACCGGGGTTGTGTCGACGAGTGTCCGGTGGACTGCATCTACGAGGGAAGCCGGATGCTCTACATCCACCCCGACGAGTGCGTCGACTGCGGCGCCTGCGAGCCGGTGTGCCCGGTCGAGGCGATCTTCTACGAGGACGACACGCCGGAGGAGTGGAAGGAGTACTACGCCGCCAACGTCGAGTTCTTCGACGACCTCGGATCGCCCGGCGGCGCCGCCAAGATGGGCGTGATCGACAAGGATCACCCGAGCATCGCCGCGCTGCCTCCGCAGAACCAGGACTGATCACGCGCCCCGTGGCCGACGCCACTGCCTCGGGTCGCCGGACGGTTGCCGCTCGGCTGCCCGACTTCCCCTGGGACAAGCTGCTGCCCACGCGGCAACTGGCAGCCGAGCATCCGGACGGGCCGGTCGATCTCGCGATCGGGACACCGGTCGACCCGACTCCAGCCGTCGTCCGCGAGGCACTCGCCGAGGCGTCGGACTGGCCCGGCTATCCCACCGTCGCCGGCACGCCGGGCCTTCGGGACGCGGCCGCCGGCTGGCTAGCCCGCCGGGGCGTCGACGGCACCGACCCGGACCAGATCCTGCCGACGATCGGGAGCAAGGAGCTCATCTCGTCGTTGCCGATGCTGCTCGGCCTCGGTCCCGGCGACACCGTGGTGATTCCGGAACTGGCGTACCCGACCTATGCGGTCGGCGCCCAGGTCGTCGGCGCCGACGTGGTCGCGAGCGACTCGCTGCTGTCGCTGGGCCCGGCCCGACCGGCGATCGTCTGGCTCAACTCGCCCTCGAATCCAACCGGGCGCGTACTCCCGCCGGAGCATCTGGCCAAGGTCGTCGCCTGGGCCCGGGAGCGGGACGCACTGGTCGTCAGCGACGAGTGCTACCTCGAGTGTGTCTGGGACGGCCCGCCGGCGACGTCCGTACTCGACCCGGCGGTCTCCAACGGCTCGCATCAGGGCGTGCTCGCGGTGCACTCGTTGTCCAAGCGGTCCAACCTGGCCGGCTATCGCTGTGGGTTCGTCGCCGGAGATCCCGAGCTGATCGCCGACCTGCGACTGGCCCGGCGGCATCTCGGGCTGATCCCGCCGGGCCCGCAGCAGGCTGCGGCGGAGGCCGCGTGGCGCGACGACGCCCATGCGGTCGAGCAGCACGGTCGCTACGCGCGACGGCGGGCCCGGCTGCGCGAGGCACTCGAGGCGGCGGGCTTCCGGATCGACCACTCCGAGGGCGCCCTCTATCTCTGGGCGACCCGGGACGAGCCGTGCTGGGACACCCTCGAGTGGTTCGCCGAGCGCGGCATCGTCGTGGCGCCCGGCGACCAGTACGGGCCGCGCGGCGCGCGCCATGTACGGGTCGCGATCACGGCGACCGACGAGCGGGTCGAGGCGGCGTACTCCCGCCTGACCGCAAGCGCCTGACCATCGGAGTTGTCCGCCCCACGTTGCCCCAGGGGGCAAATACGGGCTGACAACTCCGTCGGGCTCGAGAGCTAGGCGACTTCGACCCGGACCTCGTCCAGTCGGCGGCCGGAGCGCTGCCAGCCGTCGGCGGACTCGGCGGCCGTCCAGACCTGCCCATCGAACGCCACGGCCTTGATGTGGAGCCGCTCGGCCTGGCCGACCAGATACTGCGCCAGTGCCCAGCCGTGCCGGCGGGTGCCGTCGATCGGCGGGGTGAGTCGTACGACCCGACCGCCTTGGCCCGCGGCACTGCCCAGCGTCCCGAAGGCGTGTTCGGCGTCGTCGACCACCGCCCGGGCGTTGCGGGTCAGCCCGTCGGAGCCGGCGTGCTGGTCGCTGTCGGCCGGATCGTCGATCTCGCACTGGAACGCGGCCGGCGACCAGCCGGTCAGCGCCGACGCGAGTACGCGGGCCGACGTCTCGTGGAAGGCGTAGGCGCTGCCGTCGGCGGACCGCTGCACGGCCTGTGCCGCGTCGTGGATCGGCATGTCCTCGTAGCCGTCGACCTGGACGAGGGCGTCGAAGAACGTCTCGGTCGCATAGACCGGGTCCTGGATCTCCTTCGCCGTGCCCCAGCCCTGCGACGGACGCTGCTGGAAGAGGCCGAGCGAGTCGCGGTCGCCGTAGTCGAGGTTGCGGATCTTCGACTCCTGGAAGGCGGTGGCCAGCGCGATCGAGACAGCGCGGGCCGGCAGGTCACGACGGACTCCGATCGCCGCGATCAGCGAGGCGTTCTCGGCCTGGTCGAGCTCGAGCCGGGCGACGTCGCCACCGACCTCGGCCTCGCAGTACTCCGGGTCGAGTGCCTGGTCGATGAAGTCGAGCCGGGTCAGGATCACGACGAGCGTCCCCACCAGTGCGAGACCCGCGACGACAGCGGCTATGCGGGCGGCACGCATCGTCAGGGCCGCCGGTCAGTCATTCGCGTGCAGCGCGGGGTTGAGCACCGTCGCCTTGTCGCCACGCGGCCGTGCCTCGATCGCGCCGGTCACCGAGTTGCGCCAGAACAGCAGGCCGTCCTCGCCGGACAGGGTGGCCGCCTTGACGACCTGGCCGTCCGGCAGCGTGACCTTGGTGCCCGCCGTGACGTAGCAGCCGGCCTCGACGGTGCAGTCGTCGCCGAGCGAGATGCCGATGCCGGCGTTCGCCCCGACCAGACAGCGTCGTCCGATCGAGATCGTCTGCTGGCCGCCGCCGGACAGCGTGCCCATGACCGACGCACCGCCGCCAACGTCGGAGTCGGCGCCGACTACGACACCGGCGGAGATCCGGCCCTCGATCATCGAGGCACCGAGCGTACCGGCGTTGAAGTTGACGAATCCCTCGTGCATGACGGTCGTGCCCTCGGCCAGATGGGCGCCGAGCCGGACTCGATCCGCGTCGCCGATCCGTACGCCCGAGGGCACGACGTAGTCGGTCATCCGCGGGAACTTGTCGAGCCCGCTCACCTGCACGTGGTGGCCGCCGGCCCGGGCGCGACCGCGAGTCGCCTCGAAGCCGTCGGGGGAGCACGGCCCGATCGACGTCCAGACCACGTTGTTGAGCGTGCCGAACAGTCCGTCCAGGTTGAGCCCGTGCGGTCGGACCAGCCGATGCGACAGCAGATGCAGTCGGAGGTATGCGTCGTGCGGATCGGCCGGCGGCGTCGCGAGATCCTTGGCCACCGTACGTACGACGATGCGCTGGACCTGCCGGATGTCGTCGTCGCCCTCGAGGGCACGCAGCGACGCCGGCGGCGCACTGTGGTCGGCGGCTGGGCCGAGGGCGGGTTCGGGGTACCACGTGTCGAGTACGACGCCGGTGGCGGTCACGGTGGCGAGGCCGTAGCCCCAGGCGCTGGTCGAGTCCGTCACGTCGTCGAGCGTATCCACCCGACACCAGCGGTCGGCACCGGCGGGTACGGTCCGGTTCATGGCATTGGCAGGGTTCAAGGATCTCGTGATCGATGCGGACGATCCGGTTCGACTCGGCCGGTTCTGGGCCGATCTGCTCGGCCGCCGTTTCCGCCGGCAGCCGGGCGGTGACGCCGAGATCCGGGGCGCGACTCCAGAGCACATGATCTGGGTCAACCGGGTGCCCGAGCCCAAGACGGTCAAGCACCGGGTGCATGTCGACATCTACACCCGATCTCTGGCCGACCTGGAGGCGCTCGGCGCGAGCGTCGTCGAGCCGCAGCGGGGGGGTGGCACTGGACGATCATGGGCGACGTCGAGGGCGGCGAGTTCTGTGCGTTCCTCCGCGACGAGCTGCCGTCCGAGCTGCTGCACGGCCTGGTCGTCGACAGTGCCGACCCCGCTGCCCAGGCGGAGTGGTGGGCCGGTGTCTACGACGCCCAGCTGACACACCACCAGCCGGGCTGGTCCACGGTCGACCAGGTGGCGGGCATGCCGATCCAGACGATGGATTTCGTCGAGGTCCCCGAGCCCAAGACGGTCAAGAACCGGATCCACTGGGACGTCACCGGCGAGGTGGAGCCGCTGGTCGAGGCCGGTGCGACGGTGCTCAGGGACGGCGGCGACGGCCTCGGATGGAGCATTCTCGCCGACCCGGAGGGCAACGAGTTCTGCGTCTTCCGGCCCCGCTGACGGGCCGTCAGGTCCGAACCGCGGCCGCGACCGGCTGGATCGCTCCCACCCGGGCGATCGCCCACAGCATCGTGCCCGCGAATGCCATGCCCACCAGTGCGCATGCGGTGGCCACGCCGACGCCGCTGATCAGCAGCCCGAAGCCGGTCATCGCGGCCGGCATCAGCGCCTGGTCGGCGAGACCGACGATGCTGCTGCAGCGCCCGAGGTAGCTCTCCTCGACGGCGGCGACGAACGCGCCGGACAGGAACGCCGACGCCAGGCCGGCCGTGAGCCCGATGGTCGTCATGGCGACGAAGACACCGGGGTACGGCGCGATGCCGATCGCCACGCAGGCCATCGCCTGCGCGACCAGCATCAAGAGCCCGGCCCGCGTCGGGTCGGAAGGCCGCCACCGCAACGCGATCAGGGCGCCGGCAGCCGCTGCGACGCCGCTGGTGGCCTCGAACAATCCCAGTGAGGTCGCGCCCCATGCCGCGTCCCGGGTCCGGAGGACGAGCCCGACCGCGAGAACGGGGGAGACGAACAGGTTGAGCCCCGACAGCGCGATCACCAACGTACGCACCGGTGGCGTGCGGCGAAGGTAGCCGAAGCCGCCGCGCAGGTCGGCCCAGATCGAGTGGCCCTCTGAGAGCTGTCGCGGAAACCGCGGCCGGACCATGATCGCGAGCACCACGGCGATGACCCCGAACGAGATCGCGTCGACGATGATCACGTCGCGCAGACCGCCGTGCGCCACGAGGAGGCCGCCGACCGGAGCGCCCACGAAGATGGCCAGCCGGTTGGCCAGCTGGAAGAGGGCCGCGACCGACGTGAAGTCCTCCTCGCGTACGAGTTGGCGAGGCATGGTCGCGGAGGCCGGCAGGTAGATCGCGTCCACGACCCCGAAGATCAGGGCGATCGTGAACAGCAGCGACATCGACAGGCCGGCCGACTCGAGCACGCTGAGTCCGACGAGCAGGACGACGATCCGGGCCAGGTTGGACAGGACCATGGTTCGGCGCGCGTCCAGCCGGTCGGCGAGCGCGCCGCCGAGCAGCAGCATCGCGGCCCGTGGGAGCGCGCCCGCGCCCATGACCAGGCCGGCGCCGGCCGGACCGGCCACCTGGGCGGCGCTCCACGCCAGCCCGATGTACCACGCGACGTCGCCGAGCTGGGAGATGCCGGTGGCCGCGACCCAGGCGTGCACCCGGGTGTCGCGTCGCAACGGCGGGACGGCGACGGTGTCGACGCTCATGGCCGGGCGGGTACGGCATGGAGGAAGACGTAGACCCGTTCGCGGTCCGGATCCTCCGACGGAGCCTCGGGCGCCAGGTCGTTCACGTACTCCCAGATCAGCGCGTTGACGCGCTCGCCGAGCTCCTCGAGCTCGGCCGGCGTGACGCTGATCCAGTTGTCGGTGCTGTACGCGGCGCGGACCCACTCCTCGCTGTGCTCGGACCGGCGCTCGAACCACTGCCGCACCTTGTCGATGTGATGCTGGAGGTTCTGCTGCTCGGCGGTCGTCGCGACCAGCTCGTCGGCAGGATCGTCGCCGGCGTCGGCGACCGACCAGGTGTAGCCGACCCGTACGTGCCGCCACCACCGCTCGCGTCGGTCCTTGGCCAGCTCGGGCGCCTCCTCGATGACACCGGCCTTCGCCAGCACCTTCAGGTGATGGCTGATGTTGCCGACGTGCTCACCGGTGACGTCGGCGAGCCGGCTGGCGGTGGCCGGGCCGTCGACGGCGAGCAGCTCGAAGAGCCGGTGGCGCAGCGGATGGTGGATGGCGGCGAGCAACGAGGCGTCGGCGCGGCGTTGCGGAACGGGATCCATGCGCCGCAGCCTAGACGCACAAGAACAGTTGTACAAGAGCTCTTGTGGAACTCTCCCCGCGGTTTTGCGCCCGTACGCCCGGTGCCCGGGAGCTGCCATGGTGCGTACGGGCGCAAATCCGCAGGCACGGCACAATGGCCGGCATGCCGGAGCCACTCGACCTGACAGCCGATGTCGTCTCGCTGACCGCCGCCCTCGTCGACATCGAGTCGGTGAGCGGCAACGAGGCGGTGATCGCGGACCTGGTCGAGGCGGCGGTACGCCCGGTCCCCGGCCTCGATGTGATCCGCGACGGCAATGTCGTCGTCGCCAGCACCCGGCTCGACCGCCCGGAGCGGGTGGTGATCGCGGGACATCTCGACACGGTCCCCGTCAACGCCAACCTGCCGTCCCGGCTCGACGAGGAGAGCCTGCACGGGCTCGGATCCTGCGACATGAAGGGCGGCGTCGCGGTCGCCCTGCGGCTGGCGGCGAGCCTGACCGAGCCAGTCCGGGATGTGACGTACGTCTTCTACGACTGCGAGGAGATCGAGGCCGAGCGCAACGGACTCGGCCGGCTGGCCCGGACCCGGCCCGACCTGATCGCGGGCGATTTCGCGATCCTGATGGAGCCGAGCAATGCCGTCGTCGAGGCCGGCTGCCAGGGGTCCATCCGGGTCGAGGTCATCGTGCCGGGCGAGCGCGCTCACAGCGCCCGCTGGTGGATGGGCGTCAACGCGATCCACGCCGCGAAACCGGTGCTCGATCGGCTCCACGCGTACGAGCCCCGGACCCCGCTGGTCGACGGCCTGACCTATCGCGAGGGGCTGAACGCCGTCAGCATCGAGGGTGGCGTGGCCGGCAACGTGCTGCCCGACGAGTGCCGCGTGGGCGTCAACTACCGGTTCGCGCCGTCGCGGACGCCGGACGAGGCGCTGGCCCACCTGCGCGAGGTGTTCGACGGATTCGAGTTGAAGGTGACCGACGCCGCTCCGGGAGCGCTGCCGGGGCTGACCCGGCCCGCGGCCGCCGCCTTCGTGGCAGCCGTCGGCGGCGAGGTGCGTCCGAAGTTCGGCTGGACCGACGTCGCACTGTTCAGCGAGCTGGACGTCCCGGCGGTCAACTTCGGCCCGGGAGACCCGTCGCTGGCCCATTCGCAGGGCGAGCATGTCCCCGTGGCGCACCTGCGACACTGCGAGGAGACGCTGCGGCGCTGGCTGACCTGACTCGTGCGACGGCTCGGCGTACGCCACCGGTGAGGGAGAACCGATGACAGACGACACCCGGGACCCGCACGTGCTCGACCCCGGCCACGCGCCGACGCCGTTCACGGCCGCCGAGATCCGGATCGGCTGCCCGACCGGCCGGACCATCCGGCTCCGGGTCGACGTGGAGGGTGAGACCTCGTTCCAGCGGGTCAGCAGGTTCGCCGAATGCGACGAGACCGGCGCGACGCTGGAGCGGTTCGGGCTGTCGCTCGACGGCGCTCCACTCGGCGAGACCGAGGCGAACCGGGTGACCTGGCTCGACCTGCAGGCCCATGCGTCGTTCCCGGCCGCGATCACCACGATCGAGCCGGAGCGGATCGAGACGGCGATCGGCGAGCTGGACTGCCTGCGCTACACGGTTCGCGACGGCACGACCGACAACGTCTTCTGGTTCGCCCATGACGTGCCCGGGATGCCGATCCGCTATCTCACCCGCGAGGACGGCCGGGTCGTCTCGACCGTCTCGGTGGTGGCGAACGAGATCACCTGATCGGGGCGAGCGTCAGGACCGGAACAGGCCGACCAGCGCCCAGATGGCCACGATCGTCAACGCGACGCTGAGTACGGCGATCATCGGCGGCCGCGGCAGCGGGTCTCCGGCGCGAATCGCGCGGTCGTTGTTGCGCCAGTGCCGGTAGGCGAGCCCGGCGGTCGCCATGGCGAGCACGACCAGTACTGCCGCCAGCCCGGTCCGGCCCGGCGCATCGAACCCGCTCAGATAGGCGACGCCGACGCCGGCCGCCAGCAGTCCGATCGCGGTCCGCATCCAGGCGAGGTACGTCCGCTCGTTGGCCAGCGTGAAGCGGTAGTCAGGGTCTCCGTCCGCGCCCGGATCCGCTCCCGGTCGATTCGTACCCGCCATCGCTCGGCATCCTACGGCGCATCAACCGGGCCGACCTACGCGACTGTCAGGCGGCCGTGACACGATCGACGAGTGATCTGGTTGTTCGCGATCCTCGCGATCCTCGTCATCGGTGGCCTGGTGGTGTTCGCGGTCGCGCGGGGCGCCCAGGTGCAACCGACCTATGACGACCGACCCGAGGTGCGGCTACCGGCCGATCGGCCGCTGCGGTCCGATGACCTGGGGCGGGTGCGATTCACGACCGCGTTCCGCGGCTACCGGATGTCTGAGGTCGACGCGGTGCTGTCCAGGCTGCAGGCCGAGCTGGCCGAGCGCGAGGGCGGCCACGCGGCCCCGCCACCCGATTCCTCCGACGTCACCGCCCCACTCCGGCCGCGCTCCGACTCGGCGGCCCAGCACCGGCGCGACGACGCCGATGAGTGAGCCGGTGTCGGACGTCGTCGTCGGCGACGATGGGCTGGCCCGATGCCCCTGGGGTGACCGGCCCGAGGACTACCGGGTCTACCACGACGGCGAGTGGGGTCGGCCGGTCCGTGATCAGCAGGGGCTCTACGAGCGGATGTCGCTCGAGGCGTTCCAGTCGGGGCTGTCGTGGCTGACGATCCTGCGCAAACGCGACGGATTCCGCCACGCCTTCGCCGACTTCGACGCATCCGCGGTGGCGGGCTTCGGTGCGGGCGACGTCGAGCGGCTGCTCGGCGACAGTGCCATCGTGCGCAACCGGGCCAAGATCGAGGCCACCATCGCCAACGCCCGCGCCATTCTCGAGCTCGACGGTTCGCTGTCCGAGTTGCTCTGGTCATTCGCGCCGGACGGCGATCAAGCGGCTCCGAAGACACTGGCGGACATCCCGTCTCGTACCCCCGAGTCGGCCGCGATGGCGCGTGAGCTCAAGCGCCGCGGGTTTCGGTTCGTCGGGCCGACGACGGCGTACGCGTTGATGCAGGCCACCGGGATGGTCGACGACCATCTGGCCGACTGCCACGTCCGGCACGCTCGATCGAACTGACGGAGCCACGCGCCAGCCGTTCGAACAGGTCCTCCCATCGCGCCGTGACCGCCTCGATCTCGTAGCAGCGCGCGGCCTCCTGGGCCGCCGTGCCGAGCCGACGCCGCACCTCCTGGTTGTCGATCAGCCGGCGGAGGGCCTTGGTGAACCCGGCCAGATCGCCGTCGACGACCAGCTGGCCGTTGGCGCCGTCGTCGATCAGGTCGGCCGGTCCGCTCGGCACGTCGAACGCGACCGGTGGCAGGCCGACGCTCATCGCCTCCAGCAGCACCATCGGGAAGCCCTCGGTGTGCGAGCCGGAGGCGAACACCGATGCCTTGGTCAGGGCGTCCCGGAAATAGTCGGACTGACCCAGGAGGCGGACCTGCTGGGTGATCCGAAGATCGCCGATCTGCTTGCGGAGCTTCGGCTCGAGGTCGCCCTTGCCATAGATGTGCAACTCCCAGTCCGGGCGGGTACGGGTGATCGGCTCGAACGCCGCCACGAGCCGGTCGAACCCTTTGCTGGGCACGAGTCGGCCGCCGGTCACGACGATCTTGTTGTCGAGCGCTGCGGTCGGGCCGATCCGCCAGGGGACCGCGTTCGGGATCGCCTCGACGATGGTGTCGTAGTCGGCCAGCGTCTCGGCATAGGCGCATCGGTCGGCGTTCGACAGCGTGACCAGACAGTCCAGCCGCCGGCTGCTGGTCTGGATCAGCTCGCGGAGCGCCGGCATCCGGGTGACGAAGTTCTGGTGATCCTGCGCGATTGTGATCATCTCGGGCGGGGCGTACTCCGCCGCGGCGGCGTGCAGCGCGGGCCGGGTCGACACGAGTACGCCGGGCCGGAGCCCCTCCAGCTTCGTCTCGAGCAGGGTGTCGGTGAGCCGAGACATCGTGGGGTCCGCCGCTCGACGCACCAGGCTCGACGGCTGGCTGTCCAGCGCCGCCGCGCGGGGATCCCGATCGGGATAGTCCTTGATCCGGACCCGGCCGCCGCGCCGATGGCCCTTCGGCTCGACCGGCCGGGCGTCGTGGAGGTTGGTCACCGTGACCCGCGGGTCCAGGTCGTACGCGAGGCTCTTGCGTCGCCGATAGAGACTGATCAGCTCGATCTCGTAGCGGTCGGCGAGGCCGTTCGCCAGGGTGATCACGGATCGGCAGAGCCCGTCCGCGCCGTCGGCGGTGAACATCAAGAAATAGAGACGCCTCGAAACCGCCATACCCAACCCCCCACAGGTTGCCCCGGGTTGCGTGTGCGAATCAGGACGATTCGATCAGCTTCCGGCGCGGCATTCCAGAGCCTTTCGGCCCTATTGCGCGGTGGGTACGGCGGTCAGCGGCCCCGGAAGGTCGGCTGCTGCTTGCCGACGAAGGCGGCGACCGCGTCGCGGTGGTCCTGAGTGGCGCCGGTGATCGCCATCTGCTGGCCTTCGAACTCGAGGGCGGCGGCCAGGTCGTGGGTCGTCGCATAGTTGACCGACCGTTTGATCGCCGCGTACGCCTGAGTCGGCCCGGCGGCGAGTTGCCGGGCGAACTCCGCCGTGGCGGACTCCAGCTCCTCGGCATCGACGACCCGGACCAGCAGACCGAGCTCGGCGGCCTCCTCGGCCCGGACCGTCCGGGGCCGCATCAGCAAGTCGATGGCGGCGGCGCGCCCGATCAGCCGGGGGAGCGTCCACGAGATGCCGGTGTCGCACGACAGCCCGATCCCGACGAACGCGGTGTTGAAGCCGGCGCCCTCGGCCGCGATCCGGAAGTCGCAGGCGAACGCGATCGACGCGCCGGCCCCCGCGGCGACGCCGTTGACCGCCGCGATCGCCGGCTTCGGCATGGTCGCGAGGCCGAGTGCGATCGGGGCGAAGTGGTCCGGGACGGTGGCCCAGATCTCCTCGAGCGGCTTGGTCTGCAACGCCTCGACGTGCTCGCGCAGGTCCTGGCCGACGCAGAAGGCCCGGCCGGATCCGGTGACGACGACGCAGCGGACTCCCTCGTCGTCGGCTGCCTCGAGTACGGCGCGCTTCAGCTCCTCCTTGGTGGCCAGGGTCAGGCTGTTCATGGCGTCCGGACGAGCGAGTCGAATCGTCGCGACGTTGTCGGCCACGTCGTAGCTGACGTTGGCGTCGGTCATGAGGTTCTCCCGTTCTCGAGGCAGCGGTCCACGAAGCGGCTGGCGCCCGGCAGGAGTCTGGCAGCCTCGGCGTCGAAGAACTCGGCGGCCGCCGCACCGGGCCAGCCAGCCGGCAGCAACTCCGCCGGCAGGCCGGGATCGGTGAACAGGAACTTGCGCCATTCGTGGATCAGCCGGCTCCGTACCGCGAAGGCGAGCTCGTCGTCGTCCGCCCCGGCGCCGAGCGGGTCCGGTGCCTCGGCCGCCAGATCCCTGGCGTCGTCGAGCCAGTCCGCGTACGCCTCGGCCAGACCCTCGAGATCCCACAGCTCGCGCGCCATCGCGGCCGGGTCGCCGTCGTACTCGGCGCTGAACGCCCGGGCCTCGGCGTGATCGGTCGCGAGGACGGAGCCGACCTCGTCGGAGTCGTACGCCGCGATCCAGGTGTTGTCGGCGATCGGCGCGTACCCGAGGAAGGTCAGCGCGGACCGTACTCGCTCCCGAGCGCTGCGGTTGCTGATCTGTTCGAGGACGAGGACGTGCCACTGGCGATCCCAACCACCCGCCCGGGTGCGATAGATCCGGGTCGCGGCCTGGTCGAGTCGTCGCCAGGCGAGCGGCGTCATCGTGTAGCCGGGACCCGCATCGGTGGGCGTCGGCTCGAGCCAGCCCTGCCGGACCATCCGCGACACCGCCGTCCGCACTGCCGGAGCCTTGATGTCCAACGGCGCCAGCAACCGCACGAGGGCCGACACCGCGGCCTCGCCCTTGCGTGTGCGCAGGTGATCGCCGTAGAGATCGAACAGGGCAGAGCGGGCGTTCACGGGTCCGAGTCTGCCCGAGGAAGCGAAGTTACGCGACGAGGCTGTGGGTAGTGCCGACATCCGCACGGCGACATGCGCGATAATGGTCGGCGAACGCGGCGCCGCAGTGCACTCACCGCAGTGGACTCTCACTACCTGGAGCGGTGGATGTGGCGCAGCACAGGAAAGGAGTGCGCGCATGGCTGCGATGAAGCCGCGAACGGGCGACGGTCCGCTCGAGGTCACCAAGGAGGGGCGAGGCATCGTGATGCGGGTCCCGCTCGAAGGTGGCGGGCGGCTGGTCGTCGAGCTCAACGCCGAGGAGGCGGGCGAGCTCGGAGATGCGTTGAAGGCCGTCGTCTGACGGCCTCCACGCAAAGCCTGCGCAGTCGCCTAGGCGGCGTCGGGCTCGGGGTCGAGCTTCTTCGCGACGAGAAGGCCGTCGCCGACCGGCAGGAGTAGCGGCAGCCATCCGTCGTCGCCACGCATCGATCGTCCGGTCTCTCGGATCGCGACGGTCTCGGGATCACGCTGTGACGGGTCGGCCACCCGGTCGTGCCAGAGCGCGTTGTCGATGGCGACCAGGCCGCCCACGCGAAGCAGCCGGCGCGCCTCGGTGAGGTACTCGGCGTACTCGTGCTTGTCGGCGTCCAGGAAGACCAGGTCGTAGTGCCCGTCGGTCAGCCGTGGCAGGACCTCCAGCGCGTACCCGGAGATCAGCCGGTAGCGCCTTGAGGGGATGCCGGCCTCGGTGAAGGTCTCGCGTGCCAGGCGCTGGTGCTCGGCCTCGGTGTCCACCGACGTGAGCACACCGTCGCTCTGCATCCCCCGAAGCAGCCAGAGCCCGGACACACCGGCTCCGGTGCCGACCTCGACCACGGCCTTCGCCCCGCAGACGGCGGCCAGGAACGACAGCGCCGCCCCGCCACCCGATCCGATCGGCGTCGCGCCGACCTCCTTGGCGCGAGCCCGGGCCGCGGCCAGATGCTCATCCTCGGTGACGAAGGCTTCGGAGTAGGCCCAACTCGCGGGCGCGATCCCGGCGATGGTCGCCTCCTTCGTCGGCTTCCGAGGGCGAACAACACATTAGCCGCTCTCCGGAAGGCCACTGCTTCTTGGCTCGCCGTCATCGGCTTCTCGGACTTCTCTCAGCAATTCGCCCCAGACTGAGCCTGTGGACGTAGTGACGCAGGACGCCGGCCCTCGGGAGGAGGGCACGAGTCCGAGTTGGGACGAGATCGTCCGGTTGCACTCGGCTCGCGTCTACCGGCTGGCCTACCGCCTGACCGGCGACCGCTACGACGCAGAAGACCTCACCCAGGACGTGTTCATCCGGGTCTTCGCCTCGCTTGACCGCTACACGCCCGGCTCGTTCGAGGGCTGGCTGCACCGGATCACGACCAACCTCTTCCTCGACAAGGCCCGCCGGCGCACCCGGATCCGCTTCGACGGCCTCGGCGACCGGCCCGAGGAGCGCCTGATCGGCGAGCTGCCGTCGCCCGAGGACGTCTTGTCCGACGGCACGTTCGACGCCGATGTCGAGGCCGCGCTCAAGGAGCTTCCGAAGGAGTTCCGGGCGGCCGTGGTTCTGTGCGACGTCGAGGGTCTTTCGTACGAAGAGATCGCTGACCTGCTCGGTGTCAAGCTCGGCACCGTGCGGTCCCGGATCCACCGTGGCCGCCGGATGCTGCGCCGTGCGCTGGAGCATCGCGCGCCGCGTGGCGGCCGTCGCCGGTTCGCCGGTCCGTTCGATCCGCTGCCGGTCGGTGTTTGAGGTCGAACCGCCTACTCTTGGTGGGTGAGTCAAGACGAGCCCGCGGAGCGTTGGTCCGGACAATCCGGACGATGGTCACCTCCTTACTACGGCTCCTCTGATCTCCCTCCGGCGCCTCCGCCGCCTGGCCCACCACTGCCCGGCCAAGGACCCGGCCAACCGGCACCCGGTCAGCCCCGGCCGGCGACCCGGCCGCCGTCACATCACCCGGACTACCCACCACGGCACGGCCCGCAGCCCACGGCAGGGCCAGGGCAGCCGCCACCCGGCTATCCGCCGTACCCAGGTCCGGGTCTGCCGCCGCCCCGAGGCGGACCGCCGTTCGGCCCGCCGCCTCCATATGGCCCACCGCCGCCGAGGGAGCCGCGCAGCCCGCGCCGCGGCGGCATGAGCCTGGTGATCGCGATCGCGCTGATCGTCGGCGTGCTCGGCGGAGCCGGCGGCGCCTGGCTGATGAACAACGTCACCGACGACGGCAACGACCAAACCCGCTCGGTGATCACCGAGGACCCGCTGCCGACCGATCCGGCGCCGCTGCCGGCCGACAACACGAGCGTCGCCGCGGTCGCCGACGAACTGCTGCCGAGCGTCGTGCAGATCAAGGTGGCCAACGGCAGTCAGCAGGCCACCGGGTCCGGATTCGTCCTGGACCACAAGGGACATATCGTCACCAACAACCACGTCGTCGAACTCGCCGCGAAGAGCGGTGGCGACATCACGGTCGTCACGCAGCGAGAGGACGAGCGCGACGCCACGATCATCGGCCGGTCGCCGTCCTACGACCTCGCGGTCCTCGAAATCGACCCCAAGGGCCTCAAGCCGGCCAGCCTCGGCACCTCCGCAACGCTTCGAGTCGGGGCGCCGGTCGTCGCAATCGGTTCGCCGCTCGGCCTGGCCAGCACCGTCACGAGTGGGATCGTCAGTGCGCTGGACCGGCCGGTGACCGCCGGCGGCACCGGCGAGTCGTCGTACATGAGCGCGGTCCAAACCGACGCCGCGATCAACCCCGGCAACTCCGGCGGGCCGCTGGTAAACCTCCACGGCCAGGTGATCGGTATCAACTCGGCGATCGTCTCGCTCGGCGCCTCGGTCGGGGGCGAGTCCGGCAGTATCGGCCTCGGGTTCGCGATCCCGATCGACCAGGTACGCCGGACGGTTCGACAGTTGCTTCGCAACGGCGAGGCGGAGTACCCGATCATCGGCGCCAAGGTGCGTACCACCGACTCCGAGGCCGCGATCATCGACTCGGTCGAGCCCGGTACACCCGCCGAGGAGGCCGGCATCCAGCAGGGCGACCGGATCCTCAGCATCGACGGCGATCCGATCACCGGTGGCGGCGTGGACCTGATCGTCTCGATCCGCAAGCACGTGCCGGGCGAGACGATCGAGGTGAAGTACAAGCGTGACGGCGAGACGAACACCGTTGCCATCACGCTCGACGGCCAGGTCGGCTGACGCCCGTCCTGGCTAGGTCGCGTCCGGGTCGAACGGCGGTCGCTCGCCCTTCTTCAGCGGCCGCTTGCCCGGCGGTACCGGATCGGGCTCGGTCTCGACGGCCTCGGTGAGCTGCTTGCGGACGAACTCCCGCGGGTTCAGATCGCGCAGGTTGAGGTCCTTGAACTTGTCGTAGTCCTCGCCAAGCTCCTGCGACAGATCCTCCTTGGCGTCGTCCATCATCCGCCGCACCCCGCGCAGGAAGCTACCGGCCTGGCGGGCCATGTCGGGCAGCTTGTCCGGCCCGAACACCATGACGCCGACGATCAGGATGACCATGATCTCGGGCCAGCCCATGCCGAACATGGCGTCGTCCTAGGCCTGGCTGGCGGGCGTCAGGCCGAGCTGCATGCCCGCGAGGCCCCGCGACCGGCCGGCCAGCGCCTCGGCCATCTGGCGCAGCTCGGTCGCCGCCGGCGAGTCGGGCGCGGCCGCCACGATCGGCTTCCCGAGGTCGCCGCCTTCGCGGAGTTGCTCATCGAGCGGGATCCGGCCGAGGACGGGGACGTCGTAGCCGAACCGCTGCTCCAGTGTCGCCGCGACCCGATCGGCGCCGCCGGAGCCGAAGACCTCGATCTTGTGCTCGGGTCCGCAGTGCGGGCAGGCCAGGTAGGACATGTTCTCGACGACCCCACCGACCCGCTGATGCATCATCGAGGCCATCGTGCCGGCGCGCTCGGCGACCTCGGCGGCCGCAGCCTGCGGCGTCGTGACGACGATGACCTCGGCGTTCGCCAAGTGCTGGCCGAGACTGATCGCCATGTCGCCGGTGCCCGGCGGAAGGTCCAGCAGCAGGGCGTCGAGGTCGCCCCAGTAGACGTCGCTGAGCATCTGGACCAGTGCCCGGTCGAGCATAGGGCCGCGCCAGGCGACGACCTGCTCGCGGCGCGGCTTCAGCATGCCGACGCTCATGACCTTCAGGTCCATCACCGGCACCGGCATGATCATGTCGTCGACCTGGGTCGGCCGCTGGTCGCCGACGCCGAGCATGGCGGGCACCGAGTGGCCGTAGACGTCGGCGTCGACGACGCCGACCTTGAGGCCGGTCTCGGCCATCGCCAGCGCCAGGTTGACCGTGACCGACGACTTGCCGACACCGCCCTTGCCCGAGGCGATCGCATAGACCTTGGTGAGTGAGCCGGGCTGCGCGAACGGGATCTCTCGAGTGGCCTGACCGCCACGCAACTGCTCGCGCAGACCCTGGCGCTGCTCGTCGCTCATCACACCGAGCTCGACCTGGACGTCGCGTACGCCCTCGAGAGCTGCGACGGCGGCGGACACGTCCTTGGTGAGCCGGTCGCGCATCGGGCAGGCGGCGACCGTGAGGAGCACCTTCACGTCGACCCGGTCGCCCTCGATCGCGATGTCGTCGACCATGCCGAGCTCGGTGATCGGGCGCTTGATCTCGGGGTCGTTGACGCTTGCGAGGGCGTCGCGGACCCGATCGACGGAAAGGGTGGTCATGTCGTCGATGCTACGGGGTGCCGCTCGGCGCCATCACACTTGTCGGCATTGACGAAGCGGTCGCGCGAGGCGCAGGCTGGCGATGAGTCTTCGAAGGGAAGTGGGGTCGTGAAGCGGTTCTTCGCCGCCATCGTCGTCGCGGGTGCGTGCACCGCGGGTCTCTCCACCGATGTCGCCGCTCAGGCGGACACTCCGCCGGCGCATCACTATCCACCGGTGGTGATCCACCACCCGGGAATGATGATGTGCGGCGCTGACCACATGGTCTAGCGCTCGTCGAGCGGGTCCGCGTGCCGTGGCTGCCTACGCGGTGATGTGCGGCTCGAGCCGGACGATGATCGACTTGCTGGTGGGGCAGTGGCTGCCGACCGCGGTCGAGTCGAGTGGCACGAGCGGATTCATCTCGGGGAAGTAGCCGGCCGCGCAACCGCGTGGCGTGTCATAACTCACGACCCGGAACGCCTCGGCCCGTCGTTTGACGTCATCGGCCCACTCCGAGACCAGGTCGACGAGGTCGCCGTCGGCGAGGCCGAGCGCCTCGATGTCGTCGGGGTGGACGAAGACGACGCGGCGGCCGTGGGAGATGCCGCGATAGCGGTCGTCCAGCCCGTAGATCGTCGTGTTGAACTGGTCGTGACTGCGAATCGTCTGCAGCAGCAGTCGGCCCTCGGGGACCTCGAGGACGTCGGTCGGGCTCACCGTGAACACCGCGGCGGCCTGAGCCGTCGGGAACGTGCGGGAGTCGCGTGGCGGGTGGGGCAGGACGAAGCCGCCGGGTCGCCGCACCTTCTCCTCGTACGAGTCGCAGCCCGGGATGACACGCGAGATGTGGTCACGGATGACGCCGTAGTCGTCGCGCATGCCGGCCCAGCCGATGCCGTGCCGATCGCCGATCGTGGCTTCGGCCAGGCTGGTCACGATGGCGACCTCCGACCGAAGGTCGTCGCTCGCGGGGTCGAGACCGCCGTGGGAGGCGTGCACCGCCGACATCGAGTCCTCGACGGTGACGTACTGCACTCCGCCGGCCTGGTCGTCCCGCTCGGTCCGGCCGATGGTCGGCAGGATCAGCGCGGTCTCGCCGCACACCGCGTGTGACCGGTTGAGCTTGGTCGAGACCTGGACGGTCAGTTCCGCCGACTGCATCGCGGCCATGGTCACATCGGTGTCCGGCGCCGCCGCCACGAAGTTGCCGCCGAGGGCGATGAACACCTTGGCCTTGCCGTCCCGCAGTGCCTCGATGGCGTGCACCGTGGCGTAACCGGGCTCGCGGGGCGGGTCGAAGCCGAACTCCGCCTGCAACGCGTCGAGGAAGGATGCCTTCGGCCGCTCCCAGATGCCCATGGTCCGGTCGCCCTGAACGTTGGAGTGGCCGCGGACCGGGCACAGTCCGGCGCCGGGCTTGCCGATGTTGCCCTGGGCCAGCGATACGTTGACGAACTCCTTGATGGTGGCGACCGCGTTGCGGTGCTGGGTGATGCCCATCGCCCAGCAGGTGATCGTCTTGGACGAGTCGCGGAACATCGCGGCGGCCGACTCGATCTGCTCGCGGGTCAGGCCGGTGGCCTCGAGGACCCGGTCCCAGTCGAGCTCGCGTACGTGCTGCGCCCATGCCTCGAAGCCGACGGTGTGCTGCTCGATGAACTCGTGGTCGAGCGCGTCCCACTCGACCAGCAACGCGCCGATCGCCTGCCACAGCGCGAGGTCGCCGTTGACCCGGATCGGCAGGTGGAGGTCGGCGAGGTCCTGGCCCTTGCCGAGCAAGCCGCGGACCTTCTGCGGGTTGCGGAAGTTGACCAGGCCGGCCTCGCGCAGCGGGTTGACCGCGATGATCTTGGCGCCGCGGCGCTTGGCGGTCTCGAGCGCCGTGAGCATCCGGGGGTGGTTGGTGCCGGGGTTCTGGCCGGTGATGACGATCAGGTCGGCGTCGTAGATGTCGAGCAGGCTCACGCTGCCCTTGCCGATTCCGATCGTCTCGTTCAGGGCGACGCCACTCGACTCGTGGCACATGTTCGAGCAGTCCGGCAGGTTGTTGGTGCCGAACGCTCGTACGAACAGCTGGTAGGCGAAGGCGGCCTCGTTCGACGTACGGCCCGAGGTGTAGAACAGCGCCTCGTTGGGCGAGCCCAGCCCATTGAGGTGCTCGGCGATCAGGGCGTACGCCTCGTCCCACCCGATCGGCAGGTAGTGGCGCGAGCCCGGCCGCTTGACCATCGGCTGGGTGAGCCGGCCCTGTTGACCGAGCCAATAGTCGGTGCGATCGGCCAGGTCGTCGACCGAGTGGGCCGCGAAGAACTCGGCTCCGACGCGGCGCTGAGTCGCCTCCTCGGCGACTGCCTTGGCGCCGTTCTCACAGAACTCGGCCGAATGGCGGTGCTCCGGATCGGGATCCGGCCAGGCGCAGCCCTGGCAGTCGAAGCCCTTGGTCTGGTTGACCTTCAACAGGGTGCGAGCGGTGCGACCGATGCCCATCTGGTCGACCGCCATCTTCATGCTGATGCCGACTGCAGACGCGCCGGCGGCCGACGACTTGGGCTCGGAGACCTTCAGGCGCGATTCATCCGGATCGGTCCCGGGCGCCTTGCGCGCGAACGGACTGGCCATGGCGCCACGCTAACTCGCGATACAGTGTCCGGCCAGATCACCCGCGAGGTTGTCGGTGCGTCGGCGATGGCGTCGGCCGGGATCAGGCCGCCTCTGATCGACTCGAACGGTACGGTGCGCCCGACCATGGCCGAAAATTCCGAATTGGCGTTCGACATCGTCGACGTCTTCGCGGAGCGTGCGTACGACGGCAACCCGCTCGCGGTCGTCTACGGCGCCGACGGACTCAACACGGCCCAGCTGCGCGCCATCGCCCACGAGATCCAGCTCGCCGAGACGGCCTTCCCGGTGGCGATCGACCGGGATCGCTACGAGATCCGGATCTTCACCCCCGAGGCTGAGGTGCCGTTCGCCGGCCACCCCACGTTGGGCACCGCGTGGGCGCTGCATCGGCGCGGGCTGCTCCGGACGGGAGAGGTCGTCCAGCGCTGCGGCACCGGTGACGTCGAGGTCTTCGTCAGCCACGACGGAGCCGAGCTCACCGTGGCGCCGCGGCAGGTGACCGGCGCGGTCGACGTCGGGCCGATGCTCGGCGGCCTCGGCCTGACCGATGCCGACCTGGTACGACCGGCCCGGCTGGCCAGCTGCGGCCTGGCCTTCGTGTACGTCGCGGTGACGCCCGACTGCGTACGCGGCGCCTCTCCACTCGGTCCGTCGTGGGTGGCTCCGCAGGGCGAGCGGAGCGACCCGCTCGGGGGAGTCTGCGTCTACACGGCGGAGGCGTTCGACGACGGCGTCGAGGTCTACGCCCGAGTGTTCTGTCCCGAGGCCGGCATCACCGAGGACCCGGGCACCGGATCGGCCGCGGCCGGGCTCGGCCTGGTGCTGCTGGCCGACCGGATGGCCGCGGCCGAGGGCAAGACGCGCTATCGCATCCGGCAAGGGCACGAGTCCGGACGCCGGTCGGTGCTGCACGGCTGGGTCGAGGCGCGGGCCGGCAAGGCCTTCCAGGTCAGAGTCGGTGGCGGCGTCGTCCCGGTCGCCTCGGGCCACCTCACCCCGCCCACCTGACGATCATCAGCCACTCGTGGCGCGGTGATCAGCCACTCGTGGCGCAGTCATCAGCCACTCGTGGTGCGGTGATCAGCCACTTGTGGTGCCGTCAGGACAACCGCCGACGTCGCCGCTGTCGACGGTGCAACACCGGTGGCGGCTTGCCCACGGTCGTCGCCGGCGAGTCGATCGGCTCGGCCGCCGCCCGGTCGTCCGGTTGACGGCCCGGCGCCTCCACCACGTCGACAGGCACCAGCCGTACCACCACGCTGTCGCGCGTCCACCGCTCCGGCGCGCTCGGCGGATCGACCAGGTTGAGCCGCCCGGTCACGAGCGCGGCAGTGATCGCCTCCCACTGCGGATGTTCCGGGCCGACCCGCTCGACCCGCGCCCGCAGCGTCGCGAGCCGCTGCCGGGTGGTCTTGGTCCGCAGGGTGACCAGCACCTCGGCCTGCTGCTCGATGTCCGGCAGCGGCTGCTCGTCGCCGCCCGCGACGACACAGATCGCGTCATCCACCCAGGCATGCCAGACCGGATGAGCGCGTGACGGATCGCCGTAGGTGATCCAGCAAAGCCACGACTTCTTGGCGAGCTCGGCGATCAGGGCCGCCTCGACGTCGTCCACGAAACTCAGCCTGGCACATCTCGTCAGGCGGCGTCCTGAACACTGTGTCCGGTGAACCTGCTCCTCAGCGTCGTCGGCGTGATCGGGGTGTCGGCGTCGGGGCCGTTGATGGCGTGGATCGCCGCCCCGGCACTGGCGATCGCGTTCTGGCGCAATGCCCTGGGCACCGCGGTGATGCTGCCTCCCGCGCTGACCACCGGGCGGGCGGAGTTGCGGGCGATCGACCGCCGGGCACTCGTCGGGACCGTGTTCGCCGGACTGATGCTGGCCGGCCACTTCGCGACCTGGGTGTCGTCGCTCAAGCTCACCTCGGTGGCGTCGGCGACCGCACTGCAGGCGCTCCAGGTCGCGTTCGTCGTACTCATCGACCGGCTACGAGGGCATCCGGTGCCGAAGGCGGTGCTCGTCGGCCTGCTCGTGTCGTCGAGCGGCGTACTCGTCGTGTCCGGCGTCGACCTCACCCTGTCGACCCGGGCCCTGGCCGGCGATCTGCTGGCCGTGGCGGGTGGCGTGTTCGCCGCCGCGTACGTCGTGACCGGCGGCACTATGCGGCAGTCGCTGTCGACCACGGCGTACACCACGCTCTGCTACTGCACCTGCGCGATCGTCATGCTGATCGTGTGCCTGATCGGCGGGCAGTCGCTCGCCGGCTACGAGTCGGCGACCTGGCTCGGACTGGTCGCGGTGACCGTGTCGTCACAGCTACTCGGGCACTCGATCTTCAACCACCTGCTCGCCGTGCTGAGCCCGACGGTGGTGTCGCTCGTGTTGCTGCTCGAAGTGCCGGGCGCCGCCTTGCTCGCGTCGGTGTTCCTGGGACAGGCGCCGCCGATCGGCGTGTACGCCGGTTTGGTGCTCATCCTGGCCGGCCTGGTGATCGTCGTACTCCGCCAGCCCAGCCAGCACGCCGAGGCCCCGGTCGACTAGCGCTCCGAGGCTGACAGAGGCCAATCCTGAGGGATCCCGGGTCCCGGTAACGATAACCACCCATATCCCTCAAGATCCGTCGGCGGCGGAACCTCGACAGCCCTTCCGGACCCGAGCAGAGTGTGAGCCCTGAGCACCCCATCCGGGGACGGCAACTCGAGGGGGTCGTCGTGTCTGGCCCCGACGCCGACGTCTGGCGCCAGCTGTGTGCCGGCAAGGAATCGGGCCTGACGGCGATCTACCAGCGTCATGTCGACGCGGTCTACAACTTCGCGTTCCGGCGCACGGCGTCGTGGTCGATGGCCGAGGACGCCGTACAGGCGACGTTCACCACGCTGTGGCGCCGGGCCGGGCAGGGCAAGCTGACGCCACTGCGGTTGCCCACGGCCCGTCCGCTGCTGTTGACCATGGCAAGCCACGAATGCGCCAACCTACGGAGATCGCAGCGTCGCCGGGCGGCGTTGTTGCGCCGGCTTCGACCGAGTCCGGACGCTGGCGATCACGCACCGCGGGTCGCCGACCGTCTCGACGACGAGCGGCAGATGAGCGACGTACGTCGGGCGATGCGAAGGCTGCCGCAATCGCAGCAGGACGTCATCGAGCTCGTCGTATGGGCCGAGCTCTCGGTCGCCGAAGCGGCGAGCGTTCTCGGCGTGGCTGAAGGGACAGTCAAGTCGCGGCTGTTCCGGGGGAGGCAGCGGCTGACCGCACTGCTCAGGGTCGATGTCGCGGAGGAGGGGATCGACTCATGACGGACACCGACCGCCTGCCACCAGAGCGCAGGCTCCCACCCACGGTTCGCGACCAGATCTTGCGGTCGGTGCTGACTGGGGAGGAGCCCGATATGACACATCGAAGTCGAATCCGATGGATAGCGCCGCTTGCGGTAGGAGCGGCGGCAGCGCTGATCGCGATCGGAGCGGTCGCGTTGTCCGATCGCGGCAGCGAGCAACCTGGCGGCGCGCCGCCTGCCGTTGAGCCGACCGAGCAGGCCGTACCGCTTGATCACGGGCCGCTGACTGCGGCTGAGGTCCAGGAGGCGGTCGGTCCGGAGGTAGACGAGAACGACCTGATTCCCTACGCGAGGCGCATTGCCGGCCCGGATCAGCCGGTGCCGATCGTCGTCGCGATCACGAACGACGCCCAGGCCACGTTCTTCGAGACCGGCGAGCTCGCCGGAACGTTGGAGATTCCGGCTCCGACGGCGGCAGAGCCGATCCGAGGGGTGGATAACCCGTGGGGCCCGGACATTGCCGATGCCATCTATCGCGATCTGCCTGGGCACTGGAAGCTCGCAGGGGTCTACCGGGTGGCCGACACGGTGGATCGGGTCGAGGTTCGCGTGGGAACGCCGGACGGTCCGGAGCCGTGGCGGCTCGCGGAACCGCACGGTGGGTTCGTCTTCTGGGCGACCTGGTTCAAGCCTGCGGACTACCAGCCGGGCACCGAGCTGACCGTGGAATGGCGGGCGTACGACACCGACGGCAATCAGATCGACCCGACCGCCCTGCCCGACAAACCGCAGCCGGTCACGGTCCCTGGCCCTGCAGACGGATCTTGAGGGATCGCGGTAGCTATCGCTACCCGAATCCCTCAAGATCCGTCGGAGTCCGCGGTCGGCCCGTGATGTGGGCCATGCCGGGTACGAGCCGGCGCCGCTAGTCTCGCGGGACCGTTCCGTACGCTCGTGAGGTGACCATGACGCAAGCGCTTCGCTCGCGACGCTCCTGCCTGGCCGTCCCGGGCTCGAACCCGCGCTTCCTCGAGAAGGCGAGGGAGTTGCCGGCCGACCAGGTGTTCCTGGACCTGGAGGATGCGGTAGCGCCGCTGGCAAAGCCGGACGCGCGCAAGAACATCGTCGCCGCGCTCAACGAGGGTGGTTGGGGCGATCGGATCCGGGTCGTACGCGTGAACGATTGGACGACGGAGTGGACCTACCGCGACGTGATCGAGGTCGTCGAGGGCGCGGGCGCCAACCTCGACTGCGTCATGCTGCCCAAGGTCCAGAATGCCGAGCAGATCGTCGCGCTCGACACCCTGCTGACCCAGATCGAGAAGACCATGGGGTACGAGGTGGGTCGGCTCGGCATCGAGGCCCAGATCGAGAACGCGATGGGGCTGATCAACGTCGACGCGATCGCAGCGGCGAGCCCGCGGGTCGAGACGATCATCTTCGGCCCGGCCGACTTCATGGCGAGCATCAACATGAAGTCCCTGGTCGTGGGGGAGCAGCCGCCGGGCTACGACGTCGGCGACGCCTACCACTACATCCTGATGCGGATCCTGATGGCCGCCCGGGCCTACGACAAGCAGGCCATCGACGGGCCGTACCTCCAGATCCGCGACATCGACGGCTACAAGCGGGTCGCAGGGCGGGCCGCGGCGCTCGGCTTCGACGGCAAGTGGGTGCTGCACCCGGGGCAGGTCGACGCGGCCAACGAGGTGTTCAGCCCGCGGCAGGAGGACTACGACCACGCGGAGAACATCCTCGACGCGTACGAGTGGTTCACCTCGGAGCAGGGCGGTGCCAAGGGGTCGGCGATGCTGGGCGACGAGATGATCGACGAGGCGTCCCGCAAGATGGCGCTGGTCGTCGCCGCCAAGGGTCGCGCTGCCGGCATGGCCAGGACCGACCGCTGGGCGCCGCCGACGGACTAGGGCGGTCCGTCAGCGCTCCGGCTTGACCGCCGCTGCCAGGACCGACGAGCCGAACGGGGCATCGACGCGACGCAGCAGCCGCCGATCGATCCCACACAGGCCCATGAGCATGCGATCCATCGTCGGCGAGACCGGCGTGAGCCTGGGCGCGGCACTCCCGTTCCTTCCGCTCCGAACCCGTCGCACGGCTCGCTCCGTGACGAAGAACGGGAAGACCGCGCTGAACGCGTACGTCGCGCGATGCACCGACAACCCGGCCTGCTCGATGGCAGCCACCAGCCGGCGGCGGGTGTAGCGGCGATGGTGGCCGGCCTGCACATCGTGGTCCGACCACGCCCATTGGTACGCCGGGACCGACAACAGCAGACGGCCGCCTGGCGCGAGAACCCGGGCCAGCTCGGCCATCGCGACCGCCTCGGGCTCGCAGTGTTCGACGACGTCGAATGCTCCGACCACCTCGAAGGACTCGTCGGCGAAGGGCAGCGCCAGCGCACTCCCGCAGACCGCTCGACCGGCCACCAGGCCACGGGGGTCGACGTCCAGGGTGATCCGCGACTGGGCCCGGTCCATCCAGCCGACACTGGGAGCGTCCGCGCTGCCGACGTCGAGCACCCGAGCCGGATGGCCCAGGAAGTCGCCGAACACCGTATCCAGCAGGCTCGAACGAGCCCGGTACCACCAGTAGTCGGGCTGCTCCAGGGACGCTGACCCGGGGCGGGACGTCGAGGTCATCGGACCTGGCCCGCTGCCTCGCTCATCGCCGAGAGGAACGCCTCGACCACGCGCTCACTCTCGGCCTCGGACAGATTGTTGAAGAAGGGCAGCCGGATCAATCGTCCGCTCACATCCTCGGTGATCGGGCATTCGGTCGACCGTGCCGCGAACCGCCGGCCGCCCTCGGAGCTGTGCAGGGGAACGTAGTGGAAGGTCGGCTGAACGTCCTGCGATCGCATCCCGGCCAGCACCTGATCGCGAGTCGGCCGGTCGGCCAGCAGCAGGTAGAACATGTGGTACGCCGACTCGCAGTCGTCCGGGATCACCGGCAGCCGGAACCCGTACTCGTCCGCGTACGGCGCGAGCGCCCGCTCGTAGCGTTCGTAGACCGACTGCCGCTTGGCCTGGATGACGTGGCGTTGTTCGAGTTGTCCGTAGAGGTACGCCGCGAGCGGATCGGCCAGCCCGAACGACGAGCCGGTGTCGATCCAGGAGTACTTGTCGACCTGCCCGAGAAAGAACGCCCGGCGGTTGGTACCCTTGTCATAGAGCACCCGGGCGCGGTCGACATCATTCGGATCGTTGACCAGCAGGGCGCCGCCCTCGCCCGCGACGACGTTCTTGGTGTCGTGGAAGCTCTGCGTGGCGAACCGGCCGAGGCTGCCTAGGGGTCGTCCGCGCCAGCGGCCGAACAGACCGTGCGCGTTGTCCTCGATCACCGCGACGTCCGGCCGGTCGGCCAACGCCTCACGGAGACCGGCCAGGTCACAGGCCACTCCGGCGTAGTGCACCACGACGACGGCGCGCACCGTGTCGTCTAGCAGTTCGGCCACATGGGCTGGGTCGGCGCCGAGCGTGCGCGGCTCGATGTCGCAGAACAGCAGGCGCGCCCCCGAACGGGCGAAGGCGAGCCCGGTCGTGGTGAAGCTGTAGGACGGCACGATGACCGTGTCGGTGGGCTTGAGGTCGAGCAGGAGGGCCGACATCTCGAGCGCGGCCGTGCACGACGTGGTGAGCAGCACCTCGGCGGCGCCGGTCTCCTCGGCCAGCACCGAACCGGCCCGCTCGGCGAACGGGCCGGATGCCGAGGTATGGCCGCCGCGGATGGACTCGGCGACGTACTCCAGCTCGGCGCCCTCCACGGCCGGCCGGTTGAACGGGATCGTCGGCTGGTCGGTGTCGCTCACGGGAAACCGGTCCCCGTTCCGGCCTCTTCGAGCAGCCCCCACAGGTACGCGCCGTAGCCGGAGCTGTCCAAGGCCTTGGCCCGGACGGCGAGCTCGTTGTCGGTCAGCAGACCGGCTCGCCAGGCAACCTCCTCGGGGCAGGCGATCTTGAGCCCCTGTCGTTGTTCGACCGCTCGGACGAACTCGCTGGCGGCCATCAGGCTGTCCGGGGTGCCGGTGTCGAGCCAGGCCGTGCCTCGAGGCAGCTTCTCGACATGCAGCCGGCCCTGCTCGAGATAGCGCCGGTTCACGTCGGTGATCTCGAGCTCGCCCCGCGGCGACGGCCGCAGGTCGCGCGCGATGGCGACCACGTCGTTGTCGTAGAAGTAGAGTCCCGGGACCGCATAGCTGCTCCGCGGGCGGGCCGGCTTCTCCTCCAGCGAGATGGCTCGACCAGCGGCATCGAACTCGACGACACCGTACGCCGTCGGATCCGAGACCCGATAGGCGAAGATCACGCCGCCGTCGACGTCGTTGAACGCCCGCAGCCGGAAGCCGAGCCCCGGTCCGTAGAGCAGGTTGTCGCCGAGGACCAGCGCAACCCGGTCCGAGCCGATGAAGTCGGCGCCGATGAGGAATGCCTGTGCCAGTCCCTCCGGCTGCGGCTGCGTGGCATAGCTGATCGAGATGCCGTACTGGCTGCCGTCTCCGAGCAGCCGCTGGTATGCGGCCAAATCGGTCGGTTTGGTGATGACCAGCACGTCGCGGATTCCGGCCAGGATGAGGACCGACAGCGGGTAGTAGACCATCGGCTTGTCATAGATCGGTACCAGCTGCTTGCTCGTCCCCTGTGTGATCGGATTCAGCCGAGAACCGACCCCACCAGCCAGAATGATGCCCACCACGGGCCCTACACTAGCCCCGATTCGGGCCTCAGTTGGAGGCGTACAAAGGGGTTTAAATCGTGCGGCTTCTGGTCACCGGGGGAGCGGGCTTCATCGGCTCCCATTACGTACGCTGCGCGCTGTCCGGCCGTTATTCGCGGCTCGACGACGCCGAGATCGTGGTCCTCGACAAGCTCACCTACGCCGGCAACGAGTCCAACCTCGCCCCGGTCGCCGACTCAGGCCGGCTGCGGTTCGTGGAGGGCGACATCCTGGACGCCGACCTCGTGGACCGTCTGATCGGCGAGTCGGACGAGGTGGTGCACTTCGCGGCCGAGAGCCATGTCGACCGGTCGATCGCCGGGGCCGCCGAGTTCGTGCTCACCAACGTCGTCGGCACCCAGACTCTGCTCGACGCGGCGCTGCGCCATGAGATCCGGAAGTTCGTCCACGTCTCGACCGACGAGGTCTACGGCTCGATCGACTCCGGCTCCTGGCCGGAGACCCATCCGCTCGAGCCGAACTCGCCGTACTCCGCGAGCAAGGCCGGCAGTGATCTGATCGCTCGGGCCTACCACCGCACCCATGGCCTGCCGGTGAGTGTCACCCGCTGCTCCAACAACTACGGGCCGTACCAGATGCCGGAGAAGGTCATCCCGCTGTTCGTCACGAACCTGCTGGACGATCGATCGGTCCCGTTGTACGGCGACGGCGGCAATGTGCGTGAATGGCTGCATGTCGACGACCACTGCCTCGGGATAGAGCTGGTGCGGAGCATCGGCCGCCCCGGCGAGCTCTACAACATCGGCGGTGGCATCGAGCTCACCAACCGGGAGCTCACCAAGCGCCTGCTCGACGCCTGCGACGCCGACTGGGACCGGGTGGAGATGGTGACCGACCGCAAGGGTCACGATCGCCGCTACTCCGTTGACAGCTCCAAGATCAGCACCGAGCTGGGCTACCAGCCCGCCACGCCGTTCGACCGCGGCCTCGCGGACACCGTCGCGTGGTACCGGGCGAACCGCGCGTGGTGGGAGCCGCTGCGTGCCCGGCTCGGATCCGTGTGACGTGGCGACACTGCGCGAGCCGGAGCTCGACGAGACGACGACCGCGGTGGCACCCACCGGTCGTCGACCCCTGTTCGCGCGCTTCGACCCGCTGACGGCCATCGTCGGCGTCGTCTCGGGTCTCGTCTACGTGCTGCACGGGTTCGACGGCCTGCTGTCGCGGGACCTGGCGGTGTATGCGTATGCCGGGCAGCAGGTGGCCGACGGCGAGCCGCCGTACGTCGGCATCCTCAACCGCGCCGGTCCGCTGGCGCACGCCGTACCCGCCATCGGCGTCGGGCTGGCCCGGGCGGCCGGGTTCGACGAGCTGCTCGGTATGCGGTTGGTCTTCCTGGCCGTCTCCGTCGCCTGCGTATGCCTGGTCTTCCGACTGGCCCGAAAGCTGTTCGCGTCACCGCTGGCCGGGCTGGCGGCCGCGGCGGCGTTCCTCAGCTTCCACGGGTTCATCGAGTACGCCTCGAACGGTCCGCGTGAGAAGACCGTGATGGTGCTGTTCCTGCTGTGCACCCTGCTGGCCATGACCGACAGGCGCTGGCTGGCCGCCGGAGTCGGCCTCAGCCTCGCCACGCTCACCTGGCAGCCGGTGTTCTTCGTGGGGCTGGCGGCGATCGTCGTGGCACTCCTCGCTGAGGAGCGTGGTCTGCGACTGCGCGGCCTGGTCCGGTTCCTCGTCGGTGGCCTGATCCCGGCAGCGGTCTGTCTGGCGTACTTCGCCGCAGTCGGTGCCGTTCGGGAGCTGCTCGACGGGTACCTGCTGATCAACGCCGAGTACGACACGTCCGGTCCGTTCACGTCCGACCTTGGGGGCAACTGGTCGGCGCTGTGGGACGGCTATGGCGTGTCCATCGTCGTGCTGCTGGTGGGCCTGGCTGCGCTGGTAGCGCTGAGCGTTCCGGCGCTTCGCCGGGGGAATCGGCGGGATCCGGCACAGGTCTCGGTAGCCGCTTGCGGGGTCGCCGTCCTGATCGGTGTCGTCTGGACCCTGAAGGACTTCGACGGGTGGCCGGACGCGTTCGTGCTGCTCCCGCTGGCCGCGCTCGGTATCGGTGGCCTGGCCAGGGAGGTCGCTGCGCGGCTGCCCGCCCGGACTGCGCTGGCAGCCACACTGGCCTGGGTGGCCGCCGCGGTCGCGGTCGCCGGCGGGTATGCCCTGACGGCGCGGAGCCACGAACTCGAAGCGCAGCGCGACTCCGTGGACACGGTGATCGGGGCGCTTCCGCCCGATGCCTCGATCCTCTCGATCGAGGCGCCGCAGCCGCTCGTCCTCACCGGTTCGACCAATCCCACCCGCTACCAGATGTTCGGCAATGGCCTGGACCGCTACATCGACGACACCTGGCCGGGAGGCCTCGAGGGCTTCGCCGCGTGGATCGGACGCGAGCATCCGACCGTCATCGCGGTGGGCCGACCGGAGCCGCCGGACTGGCTGAGCGGGCTCCTCGGCACCCGCTACCGCGAGGTCGGCGGCGCGACCTGCTGGATCTGGTACGTCCATCGGTCGGTCGGCGCGGCCGTCATCTCCGACCTGCAAGCCAGCCTGCCGGCCGTGACCGGCAGCTGTCCGGAGTGGTGAGGCGACTCAGCCGGCCGGCCAGGGGAGCTCACGGCCGACTAGCTCGCGCAATCGGGCGTCGCTGTCGCGGAAGTACTCCCGCAGCTGTCCGACCAGTGCCGGATCGAGGTCCGGCGGCCGGCCTCCGCTGGCATTGACCGGATGTTCGATCCCCCTCGGCCGGAGGTCCGGGTCGAGACCCAGCGACGTGTAGAGGTCCGCAACCGCCGAGGGCGACCCGGCGAGCTCGGCGAGGAACAGAACGTGAGTGCGGTCCGGGAACGCCGCTCGCCAGGGTTCGAGATCGTCCGCATAGCGGCCGCGCTCGAGATAGGCGTACGGCGAGACCGACGTGCGCTCGGGATCCCAGCTCCGCGGCCCCTCGAGGTTCTCGCGAAGCGCCTGCGCGAGCGGCCGCTCCTCGAGTCCGTGCGCTCGGCTGAAGCGCCAGTTGGACACGGCCCGGTCCACCGGGTCACGCAGCAGCGCGACGATCTGAGCCGGACCCAGCATTGCGGCCGCGCGGGTGGCCGCCTCCGGGTGCTCGAGGTAGCTCGTGCTCTTCTCTCCCAGCAGCACCTCCGTGGTGGCGTGGGCGAAGTAGGTGTCGCGATACCAGGCCAGACCTCGGGCGGACTGGTCGGGCGACAAGAAGGCCTTGGGCTCCGGTCTCGCCGGCCGAGCCATCGCGACGTCGGGGTGCGCCTCCAGCAGCGCACTCAAGTAGGTGGTGCCACACCGCTGGCCGCCGATAACGAGCAGGTGCCGGGGCTCCGTCGTCACTGCGAGACTCGGTCGACGACGTGGTACGTCCGATCGGCGCTCACCGCGTTGAGCGTGCGCACGACGTACTCGCCGACCATCGACAAGATCGCGATGATGAACCCGTTGAGCACGGCGAGCAGGACCGCGAGCGTCGTCCAGCCGTGCACGTTCGAAGCCCCGATAATCCCGCGGACCAGGTAGACCGCGCCGATCACGAAGCTGATCGCCGAGATTGCGAACCCGACCGCCGCGGCCAGCCGCAGTGGGTACGAGGAGTAGCTGAACAGGATCGTGAGCACCAGCCGGAATATGCGTACCGTGCTATAGCTGCTGTCGCCGACGGTGCGGGGGTCATGCCGAACCGACACATCGGAGCGGTTGCCGGAGTACATCAGCGCCTGGCCGGTGATATAGGGATAGGCCGTACGGGAGGCGCAGATCCGGTCGACGACGTCACGTCGGAGGATCCGGAAGTTCGAGACGGTCAGGTCGGGTGGCTGGCCGAAGATCCGCCGGTTGACCAGGCCGATCGCCTTGCTCCCCAGCCGTCGGTACGCCGTCGACTGCTTGCGCGTGAACTTGCCGAACACGACGTCTCGACCACACATCGCCTCGTCGATCAGCAGCAACGCCTGGTCCGGCGGGTTCTGGAGATCGTCGTCCATCGTGATGACGTAGTCGCCGGTGGCCTCGCGGAGCCCGGCCAGGTTGGCGTTGTGCTGGCCGTAGTTGCGCAGCAGGTCCAGCGCGATCACGTGCGGGTGCGATCGCGCCTTGTCGGCGACCACGTCCCAGCTGCCGTCGCGACTTCCGTCGTTGACCAGGATCAGTTCGTAGGACAGGCCGGCCGCCTCGAAGACCCCGACGATCTGATCGACCGTTTTGCCGACGATGGCGACGCTGTTGAAAACCGGGACCACGATGGAGTAGGTGAACGACCGTCGATCAAGACGGCTCGCGGGCGCTCGGTCCGGCCGATTCGACTGGGCAGGAGTGCTAGCGTCCATATCCATTGGGGATCAGGTGGGCAATGGGGATGTCAGCACCCGAGGATAGGCCACCGGCTCGCGCTCGACTCATCCGGCGCGCGGCCGGCTGGCGGTCATGGATCCGCGGCGACCCGGTGACGTATGTCGTCGGCGCCGCGGCCCTTTTCGTGTACGTCCTGCACGGATTCGACGGTCGCCTCTCCCGTGACCTCGCGGTGTATGCGTACGCCGGGCAGCAAGTGGCCGACGGCGTCCCGCCGTACGAGGGCATCATGAACCGCGCCGGACCGCTGGCGCATCTCGTACCGGGACTGGGGGCCGGATTCGCCCGCCTCGGCGGGTTCGACGACGTCCTCGGCATGCGGCTGCTGTTCCTCGCCATCTCGGTCGCCTGCATGTGTCTGATGTACGTGCTGGCTCGAACGCTGTTCGCCTCACGTCTCGCCGGGATCGCCGCCAGCGCCACGCTGCTGTCGTTCGCCGGGTTCATCGAGTACGCGTCCAACGGTCCGCGCGAGAAGACCCTGATGGTGCTGTTCCTGCTGTGCACGCTGCTCGCGATGGCGCATCGACGATGGTTCGCCGCCGGCGTTGCGCTCTGCCTCGGCACGCTGACCTGGCAGCCGGTCCTGTTGGTGGGACTGGCGGCGCTCGCGGTGACGCTGATCGCCGATCGGCCGGAGCGACCGATCCGAGCAGTCGGTCGCCTGGTGGCCGGTCTGGCGGCGCCCGCCGTCCTCTGTCTCGTCTACTTCGCGATCGTCGGCGCCCTGCGGGCCTTCGTCGACGGCTTCCTGAGGGTGAATCTCAAATACACCGAGGCATCCCCGTTCTGGTCCAGGCCGGGGTCGAAGTGGGCGCGCCTGACCGACGGCTTCGGCCTGTCCACCTGGGTGCTGGTCGCGGGTCTGGTCGCCCTGGCCGCCGTCGCCATCCTGGCCGTGGTCGGAGGACGCCGGAGGGAGCCGGCCTCCGTCACGGTGGCCGCCGTCGGCGTCGCCGGCCTGGTGAGCATCGTGTGGACGGCCCGCAACTTCAACGGCTGGCCGGACGCCTTCCTGATGCTGCCGTTCGCCGCGATCGGCATTGGCGGCGCCGCCCGCGTGGTCGCCGACTACGTGCGACCGCGCTCGGCGGTGCTGGCCACGAGCGCCTGGGTGGTCGTGGCGGTGGCGATGGCCTTGACCTACGCGATCGCGCAACGCTCGGACGGGCTCGATCAGCAGCGCGACGAGGTGGCGATGATCCGTTCGGAGATCCCCGGCGCCACCTTCCTGTCGATCGAGGCGCCCCAACCGCTCGTACTTTCCGGTATGACCAATCCGACCCGATATCAGATGTTCCAGGACGGCCTGGATCGCTACGTCAAAAACCACTGGCCCGGCGGCCTGCACGGCTTCGCCGACTGGATCGGGCGCCAGGAGGCCACCATCATCGCGATCGGCCGGCACGGCGTTCCTCGATGGCTGCGCGAGACCATCCAGCAGAAGTACCTGTACGCCGGTGAGGCGAAGGGATGGACGTGTTACGTCAACCGGTCGGTGGATCCGCAGATCGTCTCGAAGCTGCGCAACCAACTGCCGCCGGGTCCACCTGCGGGCTAGCACCGCGCCGGGCTGTTAGCGTCCATCCGACCGGACCAGGCGGGGATCGAGTGGATGTCAGCAGCTGAGGAGCGGGCACGCGGCTCGGGAGGCCGCGTCCGTCGCATCGCGCATGACTCGCTGATCCTGGCCGGCGGCAGCGTGGCGAACGGTCTGCTCGCCTACGTCTTCTTCGCCGTGACCACGCGGTCGCTCGGCGCCGAGGATGCTGCTCCGGTCGCCGTGCTCTGGTCGTACTGGGCGCTGTCGGCCGCCGTGCTGACCTTCGCCGTGCAGCACTGGGTGATCCGCACCCTCGCGCACGATGGCCATGGCGGGACGGTCGCTGCCACGCTGCCGAGAATCGTCGCCGGTGGCGTCGTGCTCTCACTTCTGGCCGGTCTGGTCGCGTACGTCTTCCGCGAGACGCTGTTCGATCTCGACGGGATCGCGTTCCCGGCGATGGTCGCGGGAGTGACCGCCGGGTCGCTGTTCGTCGGCCTGGTGAGGGGTGCGCTCGCGGGGCGGCAGCGATATCGCGCCACTGCGGCCAGTCTGGCCGGCGAGAACCTGATCCGGGTCGTCGCCGCGATCCTGGTCGCCGTCGCCGGCGGTGGCGCGGAGGCCTTCGGCGTGGCGATGGTGATGGGTTCGCTGATCGGCTTGCTGTGGCTGCCGAGCTTGCGATTCGACTCGCCGGAGCGGGCGGCCGCGGTCCAGAACCCGCTGGCTCTGCTGTCCGGCGTCGCCGGCGGGGCACTCCTGGCGCAGGTCGCGTTGACCGGCGCGCCAATCGTCCTCGCCGTCGTCGGTGGCGCGCCGGCCGAGGTGACCTCGCTGTTCGTGTCACTGGCGGTCTGGCGGGCTCCGTACCTGATTGCGATCGGGGTCACCCCGCAGCTCACCCTGGCGTTCACCCGGCTGGTCGTCGACCGCCGGCTCCGCCAGCTGGCCCGGCTGCGCGCCGTGGTCGTGGCGGCGGTCGTCGCCGGGACCGGGCTGGCCGCGCTGATCGGCGCGACCCTGCTGACGCCGGTCCTGCACACCGTCTTCGGCTCGGACGTGGAGCTGTCCGGTGGTCAGCTGGCGCTCCTCGGCGTCGGGACCGCGGTCGCGCTCGGCAATCTGGTGCTGCTACTCATGTCGCTGGCCCTCGGCCGATCGCGCGCAGCCGCCGCCGGATGGGTCACCTCGCTGGTGGTCGCGAGCGGCTGGCTCCTGTTGTCGGACACGGCTGCGGTGGAACGGGTCGTGATCGGCTTCCTCCTGGCCCAGCTGACCGCATTCGCGCTGATGTACGTCCTGACTCGCTCGAGCGGGACAGCCGCTGACGGATCTTGAGGGATTGCGGTAGCCATAGCTACCCGGATCCCTCAAGATCGGTCCGAGGCCGTCCGGATGCGGTGCGGCGGGACCGAGTCGGCGTCGGCGCGGAATAATCGACGCCACTTCGCACCGAGAGGTAATCGACGTGGCCCAGCGTGTGTTCTTGCACATCGGCGCACCCAAAGCGGGGAGTACGTACGTCCAGTCCCTGTTGTGGGCCAACCGCGCGGCGCTGTCCGATGCCGGACTGCTCGTGCCCGGCCGCGAAATCTTCGACCACACGCTGGCGTCGATCGCTGTACGCGGGGATCACGACGACGCGCAGCTCCGCGAGCGGGCGGCCAACGCGTGGGAGCGCTTGGTCAAGCAGGCTCGAGACGCCGACGGCGACGTGGTGCTGAGCAACGAGTGGTACTGCTGGGCCGATGCGGATCGGGCCCGGATGGCGGTCGAGGGGTTCGCGCCGGCCGAGGTCCATCTGGTGTTCACGGCGCGGGCGATCGTGCAGCAGATCCCGGCCGCCTGGCAGGAGACCCTCAAGGTCGGCCTGGCCCAGTCCATGGAGGAGTTCGTCGACCGTCTCGACGACGCCGGCGAGCGATGGAGCTGGTCGACGCTCGATCCGGCGGAGTCGCTGGTGCGCTGGGCTCAGTTCACCGACCCTGCGCGGGTGCACCTGGTGACGCTCCCACCACGCAGCGCCGATCGGACCCTGCTGTGGCAGCGGATCTGCCGCGTGCTTGGCGTCGACCCGGACGGCTACGACACATCGACCGTGGAGACCAACCCGTCGGTCGGCGTCGAGTCGGCGGCGTTGCTCCAGCGGCTCGGCCCGGACCTCCGGGAGGCGATCGTGACCGACGACTCGACCTGGGACGACAAGTACCGGTGGATCCAGTCGTACTTGGCGCACGATCTGCTCGTGCCGCGCGGCGGCGATCCGATCGCGGTGAGCGAGGGTGTGGCCGATCGGCTGCGCGCCCGGGCGGCGCAGTCGGTGGCGGTCCTGGCCGAGCAGGGCTTCGACGTCGTCGGGTCGCTCGACGACCTGCTGGCCGATGACGTGCCGGAGGGTGCGCGCGATGTCGCGAGTGTGACCGACGGCGAGCTCCTCGACCTCGTGACTCCGGTGATCGCCGAGCTGCTGGCCGAGATCCGGCGGCGTACACGGGAGATCGAGGCGCGGGGGCGACCAGCCGTCAACGCACTCGGCAACCAGGAGTGATGGTGGCCTCCGGGACTCACTCGCGCCGTCTCTATCTCCACGTCGGCTGCCCGAAGACGGGGACGACCTACCTCCAGGACACCTTCTGGGAGTCTCGCGAGGCCTTGACGGCAGCCGGACTCCATCTCCCGCTGCGGTCTGTGAAGGACCACTTCTACGTCAGCCTGGCCGTCCGCGAGGCGGTCGACCCGGAGTTCGACCCGCCCGACGCCCACCACGCGCTGAACCGGCTCACCGAGGACCTGGCGCAGACCGAGACACCGCGAGTCCTGATCTCGCACGAACTGTTCGCTCCGGCAACGGCTGTGCAGGCCGACCGGTTCCGGTCGTTGCTGAGTGGCTACGAGGTCCATGTCGTGCTCACGGTGCGCGACCTGCTGCGCCAGATCCCGGCCGCCTGGCAGCAGCAGGTCCAGCAGCGCGGCCTCGTGTCGTACGAGACGTTCCTCGATGCTGTCGTGGCCGACGATGCCGAGACGGCGTACTTCTGGGATCGCCAGGACGCTCCCGCGATCGCCGAACGCTGGCGCGGCGACCTGCCGCCGGAGCGCGTGCACATCGTGACGGTGCCGCCGTCCGGCGCCGACGAGCGGCTGCTGTTGGAGCGGTTCTGCCGCGTGGTCGAGACGAGTCCCGCGGTCCTCGCTGGCGACGTGGCCCGCCGCAACGAGTCACTCGGGATGGTCCAGGCCGAGTTGCTGCGGCGGGTCAACATCGCGCTCGGCGACCGGCTGCCACACCCACGAGCCGGTCACGGCCGAACCGCCAAGGGCTACTTCGCGAGGCAGGTGCTCGTCCCGCAGGGCGGCACCCGTCCAGAGTTGCCGGCCGGCCTGTACGAGTGGTGTCGCGAGACCGGCGAGCGGATGATCGAGCGTCTTGCCGGGGCGGGCTACGACATCGCCGGCGACCTGGACGAGCTGCGACCGACCCCGCCGCCGACCGAGCCGCAGGGCACCGTCGTGACCGACGCCGAGCTGGTCGACTCTGCGGTCGCCGCCCTAGCCGACGTACTCGAGCAACGACATCAGGACGTCCGCCGGATCGGCCGCCAGCGGGAGCGGATCTCCCGTCTGGAGCAGCCGCGCCGCCGGCGACGAGGCGGGCGATCGTGACGGCCACGACCCGACGGATCTTCCTCCACGTCGGGTGTCCGAAGACCGGCACGACCTATCTGCAGAGCACGCTGTGGCGCTCCAGCGAGTCGCTGCGGGCGCTTGGCGTCGAGCTTCCGCTGGACCGGGTCTCGCACTTCCACCTCGCGCTCGCTGTGCGCGGACGAGCTCGACCCGGAGATGGACTCGGCGCCGGCCCAACACGTCCTGGAGCGGCTGGCCGAGGCACTCGCCGAGTCGACCGCGACCACTGTCGTCATCTCCAACGAGAACCTCGCCCGTGCGTCCGCCGAGCAGGCCGCTCGGCTGTGGGAGCTGCTTCGGGCAGCGATGCCCGGCGCCGAATCGCATCTGGTCATCACTGCCCGTGATCTCGCGAGGCAGGTCCCGGCGGCGTGGCAGCAGCAGATTCAGCAGCGGCACATGATCAGCTGGCCGGACTTCCTGCGATCGATGCGAGACGGCACCAAGCTCGCGGCATACTTTCTGGCCGCCCAGGACGCCTCGGACGTGGCCCTGCGTTGGGCCGGCGACCTCCCAGCCGATCGAGTCCACGTGGTGACGGTGCCGCGTCCGGGCGCACCGAAGAGTGCGTTGCTGGAGCGTTTCTGCGGAGTCCTCGGCATCGACCTGGCGGCCGTTGCGAGCACCGTCCCGGTGGCCAACGAGTCGCTCGGCCGGACACCGCTCGAGTTGCTGCGGCGGGTCATCGTCGACCTGGGTGAGCGGCTGCCGCATCCGCGTGCCGGCTTCGGCCGAGTCGGCAAGCGCTACTTCGCCCACGAGGTGCTCGCTCCGATGGGGGCTGACCGGCTGGTGCTGCCGGCGGAGATGGCGCCGTGGTGTGAGGAACAGACCGAGCGCCTGGTTCAGCAGATCAGCGCGGCGGGGTACGAGGTCGTCGGCGACCTCGAAGAGCTGCGTCCGGATCTGAGCGGTCTCGAGACTGCTCCGGCCGAGGTGACCGACTCCGAGATCGCAGCCGCAGCGGTCGCGGCGCTGGCCGACGTACTCGACCAGCGCAACCGCGATCTGGAGGAGATCGATCGGCTCCGGGAGCAGGTACGAGAGCTGCGTGGCCGGAGCCGCCGGCGACGGTGAGGGCGCGCTACGGTGAGATGAACACGTCCGCCGAGATGCCTCGATTCGGACGTCCACGTCCCGCCCGGTCGCCGACGCCCGACGCGCGGACCTCGGTATACCTCACTCGAAACGGACAGAACGTTTGAGAGCATGATGCTCTGTGGCTGAACGAGTCTTCCTGCACATCGGTGCGCCGAAGTCGGGGACGACGTTTCTCCAAACCGTGCTCTGGAACAACCGGGCTCGACTGCGGGCCGACGGCATCCTGCTTCCCGGCAAGGACCTGTTCGACTACAACCTTGCGATCACCGCGATCCGCAATCCCCGCCCGGCCAACAACCTGCAGCGAAGGGCGAAGGCCACCTGGCGGCGGCTCCGTGCGGACGTCGAGGAGTGGTCCGGCGACGCGATCCTCACCAATGAGTGGTTCGTCCGGGCGACTGCCGAAGAGGCCGCTCAGGCTCGCGGCGACCTCGGTGACACCGAGCTGCACATCGTCCACACCGCTCGCGCGTTCGTCCACCAGATCCCGGCCGCCTGGCAGGAGACGCTGAAGGTCGGCCGCGGCTGGTCGCTCGCGGACTTCATCGCCGGCCTCGACGGCGACCAGGCGCAGTGGTCCTGGTGGACCCTGGACCCGGCGCTCGCGGTGGCCCGCTGGGCCGAGGGACTACCGCCGAGCCACGTCCACGTCGTCACCGTGCCGCCGAAGGGCTCCGATCCGGCGCTGCTGTGGAAGCGGCTGGCCGGCGTGATCGGCATCGAGCCGGATCGCTACGACGCGTCGACCGCGGAGGCGAACGAGTCGCTCAGCGCCGAGGCCGCCCGCCTCCTTCAGCGGATGGGCCCCGACCTCCGCTCGGCCGTCGACGCCGACGAGGGCCACTGGACCGAGCAGTACCGCTGGATCCGGCGCTACCTCGGACACGAGATCCTGGTGCCACGAGGCGGCTCCCGGATCGGGGTCAACGCCGAGCAGGCGGCCGCGCTGCACGCCCGGTCGGTCGACTCGGTGGCGGCGCTCGAGCGGGCCGGCTACGACATCGTCGGCGACCTGAGCGACCTGCAGCTGTCCGAGCCGCCGCCCGGCAGCCGCGATCCGAGCCAGGTGACCGACGCCGAGATGCTCGACGTCGCGGGCCCGGTGACCGCCGATCTGCTCGCCCGGCTTCGCGAGATCACCCTGCGGGCCGAGGCCGAGGCCGATGCCGAGGCGGACGCCGACGGGCACGAGGCATCGGCCCGGCACAGCGGTGCGAAGGAGCAGCCGGAGCGCCGTGGCACTCTGGGAGGGCTGTCGCGACAGATCGACGACGTACGGGGAGCGCCGACTCCATCCCTGGGGGGATCCGCATTGCCCGCAGCCGACCGTGTCTATTTTCTGCTGTTCAGCGCCGACGGCGCCGACGGCATCACCCGTACCGTGATCACCCTGGCCAACAAGCTCGTCGAGACGCGCCCGGTCGAGATCATCAGTCTCTACCGCCGCCGCAAGAAGCTGTTCTTCCCGCTCGACCGGCGGATCGCCGTGACCAATCTGGAGGACGCCCGTCCGATCGGGCCCAAGGGCAATCCGACCGGCGGCCGAGTCCGCGCTCGCGACGTACCGCACCAGCGGGGACGGTGGCGGGCGATGCTCGACCGGCGACCCTCGCGCCTGACCCCTGTGTCCGCGGCGCCGGACATGTCGCGGCTCACCGATCTGCTGCTGCGCCGCAAGTTGCGTTCGCTGGAGCCTGGAGTACTCGTCTCGACCCGGCCCTCTCTCCATGCTGCTGCGGCGAAGTTCTCGCCGCGCGGCATGATCACGATCGGGCAGGACCACCTGAACTTCCCGTCACGCTCGGAGATGCCCGGCGTGATGAAGGTCGTGCAGGACAGCGCGCGACAGATGGACAGCCTCGTCGTCCTGACCAAGGGCGATCTGCGGGACTACCGCGAGGCGCTGGGCGATGCCGATACGGTCATCGAGGCGATTCCGAACGCGGTTCCCTGGGGCGCCCAGGAGGCGGCCCCGCTCGACAACAAGATCGTCATTGCCGCCGGGCGGTTCGTCGAGCGCAAGGGCTTCCCTCGTCTGATCGAGGCCTTCGAGCCAGTGGCCCACGCCCATCCGGACTGGCAGCTGCACATCTACGGTAAGGGTGAGCAGCAGGAGGCGATCGAGACCGAGATCATCAAGCGAGAGCTCGGCGACCAGGTCATCTTGAAGGGTCACACTCCGGACTTCGCCGATCGGCTCGCCGCCGCCTCGATGTTCGTTTCGGGCTCCTACGCCGAGGGCTTCCCGATGGTGATCATCGAAGCGATGAGCCATGGCGTGCCGGTCGTCTCGTTCGACATCCCGCGCGGCCCGGCCGACATCATCGTCGACGGCGCCAACGGACGGCTGCTTCCCGACGGTGACATCGGGGGCTTCAGCGCGGCGATGTCGCAGATCATCGGGGACGACGCGCTCCGACGCCGCATGGGCGCCAACGCGCACGAGACCGCACGCCAGTACGAGATCGATCCCATCGTGTCGCGCTGGGAAACCCTCTTCACCCAGCTCCGCGAGCGCCGTCATCGGCTGCGATGATGGGCCGGTGTCTAGCACGTCGGACTCTCGCTTGGTCATCGTCGTCGGCTCTGGCCGCAGCGGTACGAGCACGGTCGCGGGGACGCTGAAGTACCTCGGCCTGCGGATTCCGCCACCGGAGATCGCGCCGAACCGGACCAATCCACGAGGGTTCTTCGAGCCGCGGTGGGTGGTCGACTTCCACAAGCGGCTGCTGTCGCGCGCCGGCGTTCATCTCAGCGACTCGCGTCCGATCGCGGCGGAGCGAGCCTACGAGGTCGGGCGGCGACCGCGGCTCCAGGCGGAGCTGCACGATTGGCTGGCGAACGCGCTGCAGGAGGCCCCAGAGCTGGTGGTGAAGGACCCTCGCAACAGCTGGTTCCAGCCGATGTGGCGAGACGCCGCCGAGTCGCTCGGGACCACACCGCGGTTCCTCACCATGCTGCGGCATCCGGCCGAGGTCGCCGGCAGCAAGCAGACCTATTACAGCCGGAATCCGTCCGCCGACAAGATGAAGGGCGATACCTGGCGGATCAGCGGCTGGATCAACCTCCTGCACACCGTGGAGTACGGCTCCCGCCCGGACCCGCGCGCGTTCGTACGCTATGACGACCTGCTGAGCGACTGGCGGGCCGCGATGGGCGCCGCCGGCGAGACGCTGGACCTGTCGTACGTGGCCAGCCTCGACCCGGACAAGCGGCACGAGGTCGACGACTTCATCGATCCCGGCCTGCATCGAGTCAGGGTGACCTGGGCCGACCTCGACGTGCCGGCGCCGATCCAGGAGATCGCCGAGTCGACCTGGCAGGCGCTGGGCGTGCTGGTCGACGCCGGCGGCCACGACGAGAAGGCCGAGGCGACCCTCGACGAGCTCCGCGAGCGCTATCGGGTGGTCCACGCCGAGGCAGAGGCGATCGCGCACCACTCGATCCAGGCGGCCGGCGGCAACCTGCGCGCCGGCGGCCCGAAGAAGGGGGCCAAGAAGGCCAAGGCTTCGCGCTGACAGGTGGACGTCCACCTCGCGCTCGATCCCGGCGGCGGACCGCTGTCACGGCAGATCTACGACCAGATCCGGGACGCGATCCTGGACGGCCGACTGCGTCCGGGCGACCGCCTGCCGCCGACCCGGACGCTGGCCGGCTCGATCGGCGTCTCGCGCAACACGGTCGCCGCGGCGTTCGACCACTTGACCGGCGAGGGGTTCCTGGTCGGCCGCACCGGCGTCGGCACGTTCGTCAGCTCCGATATCCGCGTCGAGACGCGTGCCCGGCCCGCCCGTGCCTCGCCGCTGCGGGTGGCGTCGGTGTGGCTGCGCCAGCCCGAGTCGGTGCCGCTGCTGTCCGTCGGCCAGGTCGCCTACGACTTCCGGCCCGGAGTACCGGACCTATCGCGGTTCCCGTACCCGACCTGGCGGCGGCAGGTCAACGCCGCACTGCGCGAGTCCCGCCTCGGCGGCACGGTCTATGCCGATCCGGCCGGAGATCCGGCGCTTCGTCGGGCCATCGCCCGTCACCTGGCGGTGTCTCGCGGGGTCCGCGTCGAGTCCGACGACGTGGTCGTCACCAGCGGGGTGCAGCAGGCGGCGACGGTGGCCTGTCAGGTGCTCGTCGAGCCGGGCGACGTGGTCGCGATGGAGGATCCGGGATACCTGCCCGTACGCCGGGTGTTCGAGGCGGCCCGGGCCACCGTCGTCGATGTCCCCGTCGACGAGTACGGGATCGTGGTCGACGCGCTGCCGGAGCGAGCCCGCCTGGTGTACGTCAGCCCGGCCCATCAGTTCCCGCTCGGCGTCGTCATGTCGCTCCCACGCCGGCTGGCGCTGCTCGACTGGGCCGAACGGGCCGGCGCCGTCGTCCTCGAGGACGACTACGACTCCGACTTCCGGTACACCGGCCGGCCGGTCGACCCGTTGCAGGCCCTGGACAGCGCGGGGCGGGTGATCTACGTCGGCTCGTTCTCCAAGTCGATGCTGCCGATCCTCCGGCTGGGCTACTGCGTCGTTCCGAGCGGGCTGACGCCGACGTTCCGACGGGCGAAGTTCGTGGCCGACTGGCACAGCCCGCTGCCCTCGCAGGCCGCGTTGGCGCAGTTCATCGACGACGGTCACCTCAGCCATCACATCCGCCGGACCCGCCGGGTCTACCAGGCGCGTCGGGACCGGATCGCGGCCGCACTCGACTCCGACCTCCAGCCGTGGCTGCGCCGGATCCCGACCGTGGCCGGGCTGCACCTGGCGGCCGTCGCCCGGTCGGCCGGCGCCGACCAGGTGACGGAGTGGATCGCTCGGGCCGAGGAGCTCGATGTCGCCGTCCAATCGCTCACCGCGTTCGCCCACTCCGAGAGCGGGCCGGCCGGACTCGTGATCGGCTTCGGCGCGATCCCGGAGTCGAGGATCGACGAGGGCCTGCGCCGACTGCGTCGCGCCGTGTCGGGCGGCTAGCCCAGCAGTCACGGGCTGGCGTAACCGTCCCGAGATTGGCCCAACCCAGGCGGCCGCTCCGCGGCTCTGTGCGCTGCCGCATGCCGAATCTAGCGTCGGTCCCGATCGGAGTCGGAGGACAACGAAAGGAGAACCGATGCGCATGATCCTGTCGCGGACGCGTCGGACAGTGGTCGCAGTCGCGGCCGGGCTCGCCCTTGTCGGATCCGGCGTCTATGCCGCTGCGGCCAATAGCGACATCGGCGCCAGCACGCCGGAGGACGCACCCGCGAGTACCGAGTCGCCGATGATGCAGCTGATCGCGGCGTACCGCACGACGGCGCCCTTCCACAACGTCGACAACGCACTCGCTGCCGGGTGGGAGGTCCAGCCGATGTGCATGGACTACCCGGACGGCCTGATGGGCGAGGCCCCCGGGACGATGGGTCACCACTTCTTCAACGCCGCTTACCTGACCGACGGCGGTCGGATCGACCCGAGTGAGCCCGAGCTGGTGCTCTACGAGAAGCGACCGAACGGCACCTGGCGGCTGAACGCCGTGGAGTACATCATCCCGGCCCGCGACCTGCCGTCGACGGCTCCCGCGCCCGAGATGTTCGGCCAGAAGTTCACGTTCTTCCCCGACGTCGGCGCGGCCGGAGTCTGGGGCCTGCATGTCTGGCTGTGGCGGGCCAACCCGCACGGCCTGTTCGCGAACCTCAATCCGCTCGTGACATGTGCACACGCCACCGCCATGCACATGCACGGGCACTGACATCGGCGTCGGGTAGGGGGAGACGCCGATGACGGGCCGCCGTCCGACCTGGTCGGTACGCGGGCGGCGGCCCCAACAGCCCACCACTCGGGACGCTGGTCTCCGAGGCGCCCGGCCGTCAGGCGGCCTGCACCCTGTCGCAGGTCCGCCGGGCGGTCGGGTCGCTCAGCCGAGGTCCTTGACGGCCTCGCCGATGCCGCGGTGGAACGTCGGGTAGGCGTAGATCATGTGGCGCAGGCGCTCCACCGGCACCTCGCCATGGATGGCGACCGCGAGGCCGCTCAGCACCTCGCCGCCCCAGGGCCCGGCCGACGTGGCACCGACGAGCACACCGCGATCGGCGTCGGCCACCAGCTTGATGAAGCCGTCGTTGCCGGCCTTGTGGATCCAGCCACGGGTCGTGACCGGGACCGGAGCCATGCCGGTCTGCACGGTGATCCCGGCATCGCGGGCCTGCGCCTCGGTCATGCCGACCGAGCCGATCTCGGGGTCGGTGAACGTGACGTGCGGCGCCGCACGATAGTCGGCGGGCGGGCCGTCCTGCCCGAGGATGTCGGCCACGGCGATGTCGGCCTGGTAGGTCGCCATATGGGTGAACGCGCCGTGCCCGGTCACGTCGCCGACCGCCCAGATCCCGTCGCCCGCCCGCATGTGGCCGTCGACCTCGATCGCCCTGGCCTTGGGGTCGAGCCCGACCGTGTCGAGTCCGAGTTGGTCGAGGACGGAGCGCCGGCCGACCGCGACGAGCAGGCGCTCGCCGGTCAGCTCGGTGTCGTCGGCGAGTCCGACGGTGAAGCGCTCGCCGTCGTGCCGTATGCGGGTCGCGGGCTGGCCGATCCGCAACCGGATCCCTTCCCGCTCGAACACCTCCTGGACCAGCTGCGACGACTCCGGCTCCTCGGGCGACAGCAGGCGATCCGCGCCCTCGATCACGGTCACCTCGGTGCCGAACCGGGAGAACATCTGGGCCAGCTCGGATCCGATCGCGCCTCCGCCGAGCACCAGCAGCGACTCCGGCGCCTCGGTCGCCTCGATCGCTTCCCGGTTGGTCCACAACGGCGTGTCGCGGAGCCCGTCGATGGGCGGAACGACCGCAGAGGTTCCGGTCCCGATGACGACCCGGCTCGCCTCGTACGTGGTGCCGTCCACCTCGACCCGTCCCGGTCCGGTGAGCCGTCCCCAGCCGCGTACGAAGCGCCCGCCCTTGCCGGTGTAGCGATCGACGGCGACCTTGTCGTCCCAGTTGTCGGTCGCCTCTTCGCGGATCCGCTTCGCGACCGGGCTGAAGTCACTGGTCACGTCGGCGTGACCGGCCATCCCGTCGACGCGTTCGGCCTCGGCGATCAGGTTCCCGGCGCGAATCATCATCTTGCTCGGGATGCAGCCCCAGTAGGGGCACTCCCCACCGACCAGGCGGCCTTCGATCCCGACGACGTCGAGTCCCGCGTCCGCAAGCGCTTCCGCGACGGCTTCGCCGCCGACTCCCATTCCGAGGACGATCACGTCCGCCTTGTCAGCCATTCCCCAACCGTACGACCGGCGCCGACGAATGTTGAGCGTTTCGGGTAGCTATGGCGACCCGAATCCCTCAAGATCCGCGAACGGCTGCTGGCCGCCGTCGTAGACGATGCCGCCGCGCTCGGGATCGAGGCGTGCCTCGGCGGTCGGTAGATGAGGACGGATCGAGCCGTCGTGCATCAGGTGGCGCACCTCGCAGCCGCGCGCGATGACCAGATGGTCGGCGATCAGCTTGCGGTGGCAGCGCCACCACACCGACTCGGAGCACATCACGGTCAGGCGGACACGACCGGCCTCGTCGAGCACGTCGTCGATCGCGGCGAGGAACTCCGCCGTGCGCATGTGTGCGGCGTAGCCGACGAACGCCTTGACCCGGAGCTCGGTGTCGGGTGAGTCCGCTGGTGCCTTGCGCCAGCCGCCGAGGCGCTTGTCCCATCGGTAGCCGATGCCGGCGTCGGGCAGCCAGATCTGCATGGCGGACCGGGCGACCTGCGGATTGCGGCGGCTGCCCGGCGCAGTACGTACGTCGACCAATCGCTCGATCTCGGCCTCCCGGAGCAGCCGGACGATCTCGGCCGGCTCGGCAGTGCCGTGGCCGAACGTCAGGACTCGCATGATCGCGCGCCCGCCTCAGTCGTCGAGATCGGCGAGCCGGTCCTTGGCCCGGTCGTGAAGCCGCTCGATGCCGGCCAGCTCCCGCTCGGTACGAGTCAGTCGCTGCTGGGCGGACCGGTCGGCATGCCGGGCGGACTTCGCCTCACGCTCGGCCGTGCTGAGCTCGGCCCGGAGCCGCTCGACCTCGCCCTCGGTCCGCTCGACCTCGGCCGTGGTGGTCTCGATCTCCTGCTGGGCCTCGTCGCGCGCCGCCTGGGCCGCCTCGAGCCGCTGCTGCGCATCGGCCAGCTCACGCTCGGCCTTCTGCCGCCGTCTCGCGCCCAGGTCGGCGGGTCGGCTCGCCGGCGGCTCGGCCCGCTTCCCGGCCTTCTTGGCGGCCCGCTTCGCCGGCCGGTCGGCCTGCTCCGGCGCCGACTTGCGCGGTGCCGGCTTGCGCTGGTCGGTCTTGCGGTCGCCAACCACACCGGTCGGCCCGCCGAAGCCGGCCAGATCGCCGAACCCGGCGTACTCCACCGCCCGGACCAACTGCCCCGCGGATACCTCGTCGGCGATCTCCGCGTCGGAGAAGCTCGCCTCGAGTGTGCGGCGGACCTCCTCGGCCACGTCGTCGCTCACCTTGCTGCCGCGATCGGAGCCGAGCTTGCGAGTGTGATCGACCAGCTGCGTCACGAGCTCCGTGCGCTCCCGACCGAGCCGGCGCATGGTCTGACCGTCGAGCTTCGCGCTGGCATCGCGCAACTCGCGCCCGAGATCGAGCAGCGGTGTCAGATCGTCGGCGTGTTCGCGCGGCAGCTGGTTGACCAGCCAGGCTGCGGTTGTTGGCTTGGCCAGCGCCTGGATGTCGGCGGCCAGCTCCCGGTCGCCGCTGGCCCGAGCCTCTTTGGCCCGGCCGTTGCGGGTCGGGACGAAGTCCGCCAGCGGTACGCCGTAGAGCTCCTGCGCGACCGAGTCGAGATCCACGGGCCCATTCTGCTCGCAGACCCGGTCCGGGACAGGCTCGACACCCCTCTGCGCCGCCCGGCGACCCCGTCGATGCAGGTCGCGTCACCCGTTCTCGGCGATGCCAGAGGGCCTGCGACCGCCGTACTGTGACGGGATAGCCGTCGGAGTACGGGAGGCCAGCATGGCGGACAAGCGGGGTGAGCGACCCGAGCGGCTTCCGCGCAAGCCGTACGAGAAGGAGCTACTGCGGCTGCAGGGGGAGCTGGTCAAGCTCCAGGAGTGGGTCCGGACAGAGGGTATTCGTGTCGTCATCGTGTTCGAGGGCCGCGACGCCGCCGGCAAGGGCAGCACGATCAAGCGCGTGACGCAGTATCTGAACCCTCGCGTCGCCCGCATCGTGGCGTTGCCGGCGCCGACCGAGCGGCAGCGGACGCAGTGGTACTTCCAGCGCTATATCGAGCACTTCCCGGCCGCCGGCGAGATCGTGCTCTTCGACCGCAGCTGGTACAACCGCGCCGGCGTCGAGAAGGTCATGGGCTTCTGCACGAAGGACGAGTACTTCAGGTTCCTGCATCAGGCACCGATCTTCGAGCGACTCCTGATCGAGGACGGCATCCTGCTCCGCAAGTACTGGTTCTCGGTCAGTGACGAGGAGCAGGAGCGCCGGTTCCACTCGCGCTTCGAGGATCCGATGCGGCGCTGGAAGCTGTCGCCGATGGACCTGGAGTCGATCAGCCGCTGGGAGGACTACTCCCGGGCCAAGGACGAGATGTTCGTCCACACCGACATCCCCGAGGCGCCCTGGTACGTCGTCGAGAGCGAGGACAAGCGCCGGTCGCGGATCAACATGATCGCGCACCTGCTCACGACCATCCCGTACCACGAGGTGCAGCGCCAGCCGCTGGAGCTGCCGCCGCGACCGAAGTCGACCGGCTACGAGCGACCACCACGCGACATGCAGACCGAGGTGCCCGACCATGCGGCGTCGATCGTGTGATCCGCGGCCGAGCCGGGATAGGGTGCCCGGCTCAGGTGGGATGACCCGTTCGCGAGAAGATGTGACGAAGCGAGGAATGGAGGGATCGTGGACAAGCAGGATTCGCAGGGCACGACAATCCTCGAAGACTTGACCGAGCCAGACCCGCCGGCAAAGGCCGACATCGGGGTGCGTACAAGAGACTTCATCCAGGAGCTCGAGCGCGACAGCTGGCTACAAGCGGAGCGGCACGTCACCGCCTCGGGGTTCTGGCGAACCTTCCAATGGCTGGTGGGTGGCGCATCGGCGGTGTTCGCCGCGATCGCCGCCGGCACCGCGTTCGCCGACTATCCGAACTACGCGGGCATCGCCGCGCTGGTCGCCGCCGCCACGGCCGCGATCGCGACGGCGTTGCGTCCCGGCGACCTCTCGGCCCAGCATCTGCAGTCGGCCACCTGGTATCACTCACTCCAACTCGCCGCTCGCGACGCGTGGGAGTTCGACCGGCCGGTCGATCCGGAGGATTCCCGCAAGCAACTGCGGGAGCTCGCCGACCGATGGGCCGACATCACCAGCCAGAGCCCGAGGGTGCCGCGCCGGCTCTACAAGATCTCGTCGCGCTACGCCGACAAGAAGGGTGTGAACTACTTCCCGAAGCCGCGCCTGGCCTCCAATCGCTGACCTGCGGTTGAACCGGCGACCTCGCGAGCGGTTGCCCGTGTGAGGGCCCTCATGGCGTGCCGCGTCGGCTGCGAGCAATACTCCCTGGCATGACGCGCCTAGCCGCGACCGAGGGACTGACCGATGTTCAGGAAGAGATCCTGAAGACGGTACGAGCCTTCGTCGACAACGAGATCCTGCCGGTCGCGACCGAGCTGGAGCACAAGGACGAGTACCCCACCGACATCGTCGAGGGCCTCAAGGAGCTCGGCATCTTCGGGCTCACGATCCCGGAGGAGTACGGCGGGCTCGGCGAGTCGCTGCTGACGTACGCGCTGACTGTCGAGGAGATCTCCCGTGGCTGGATGAGCGTCTCGGGCGTCATCAACACGCACTTCATCGTGGCGCACATGCTGATCCACCACGGCACCGACGAGCAGAAGCGGCGCTACCTGCCGCGGATGGCGTCCGGCGAGGTGCGCGGTGCCTTCAGCATGTCGGAGCCGGGCTGCGGCTCGGATGTGAGTGCGATCAAGACCAAGGCGACCCGGCGCGACGACGGCTCGTACTCGATCGACGGCCAGAAGATGTGGCTCACCAACGGCGCCTCGGCCAACCTGGTCGCGACGCTGGTCAAGACCGACGAGGGCGCCGACTCGGTCTACCGGAACATGACGACCTTCCTCGTCGAGAAGGAGACCGGCTTCGGCGAGACCGCGCCCGGCCTGACCGTGCCGGGGAAGATCGAGAAGATGGGCTACAAGGGGGTCGACACGACCGAGCTGATCTTTGAGGGCCATGAGATCGGCGCGGAGCAGGTCCTCGGCGGCGAGCCGGGTCGTGGCTTCTACCAGATGATGGACGGCGTCGAGGTCGGCCGGGTCAACGTTGCGGCTCGCGGTTGCGGCGTCGCGCGGCGGGCGTTCGAGCTCGGCATCGCGTACGCCCAGCAGCGCGAGACCTTCGGCAAGAAGATCGCCGAGCATCAGGCGGTGCTGTTCCGGCTCGCCGACATGGCGACCAAGGTCGAGGCCGCGCATCAGATGATGGTGATGGCCGCCCGCAAGAAGGACTCCGGCGAGCGCAACGACCTCGAGGCCGGGATGGCGAAGTACCTCGCGTCGGAGTACTGCGCCGAGGTGGTCGAGGCGTCGTTCCGCATCCACGGCGGCTACGGCTTCTCCAAGGAGTACGAGATCGAGCGGCTCTATCGCGAGGCGCCGATGCTGCTGATCGGTGAGGGGACGGCCGACATTCAGCGCATGATCATCGGGCGGCGGTTGCTCGAGGAGTACAAACTGCGCTGAGCTGCGCCGATCTGGGTGATCATGGGGGAGTGACGAGCACCGGCAACGGCTCGTCCGGTCCGCCGGAAGTCGTCCAGATGGGGACGCCCGGGCCGCCGCGGCGTCGGCGGTGGGCGTTGATCGCTGCGGGTGTCGTGCTGGTCGGTTCGGGCATCGGCTGGGCGGTCACCCATGACGGATCCGGCGACTCCGACCCGACGGCGAAGCCGACGCCGACCAACCCGACCTCCGACGAGCCGCGCCGGTTCTCGGTCACCATTCCGGTCGGCGCCAACCTGCTGGGGGTAACCGACGACTGGGAGTTGATCGGCCGGGGACCCGAACAGCTCGTACGGCTGGAGCTGGCGGCGGGACGCCTGACGCGGACGTCGGTCCCGAGTCTGGCGAGCAGCGGACCGGTGTCGTTCATCGTGGAGCCGGATCGGGTGGTCGTCCGGCCGCTCGACTATGTCCCCGGCTACCAGGTCGTCGACGGCGACTTCTCCAGTGCGTTGCCGCCGGCGTTGCGGCACGGCGGGCTGGCGCTGCCCGGGCCGCAGCCCGACACGGTGTGGGCGCTCCGATCGCCCGGCTCGGCGATGCGGCTGGTCCGGATCGACGGCGGTCTGACCGGCACGACCGTACGGCTGCCGGCCGACTCGTCGGCGATCTCCGACGGCGACAAGTACATCCTGGCGAGCACGCCGAGCGGGGTGTGGTGGGCCCGGCCCGACCGGCTGACCCGGATCAGCGACGGGGCGCTGCTGGCCGTCGGGCCGACCGGCTGGCTGGTACGTGAATGCCGGCTCGGTCGCTGCCAGACCGTGTCGATCGACCGACGTCATGGCACTCGCGAGCCGCTTCCGGGGCCGGCGTTGCCGTCGGGTGTGCCGGTCGGCGTCATCGCGCCCGACGGCTCGACCGCCGCGTTGATCCACCTCGCCTTCTCCGACACCGCCTCACTGACGCTGTTCGACCTGCGCACCGGCGCCCGGCAGTCGGTACGGGTACCGGTGTCCGACACCTCGTTCGAGAGCACGGTCGCCTGGTCGCCCGACAGCCGCTGGCTGTTCGTCTCCGATGCCAACCGCAGACTGGCCGTCGTCGACGCTTCGACCGGCGAGGTGAGCGACCTCGGGATCTCGCTGCCCCCGCTCGAACAACTCGCCGTGCGTGCCGACTGACGGACCACGGCGCCGTCGACGAATCTTGAGGGATTCGGGTAGCCATGACGACCCGGAACCCTCAAGATCAGGGCCTGGCTTGCTGTCTACTCCCAGGTCCAGCTGTTCAGGATCATCTCGAACTCGGAGCGGGCCTCGTCCTCGGTTTCGGCGTTGGTGCTGAGCGCCACCGAGTAGGCGTGGCCGTCGTGCACGGTGAGGTAGGCGACCTGGACGATGTCGATGCCGTTCTCGTTGGACCGGCGGATCTCGGTGCCGATCGCGGTCTCGTCGCCGATCGTGGTGTTCTCGATCCGCTTCGGTGTCGAGTTGGTGGCGGCGCCCATGGTCGACTCCCAGGCCTGGCGTAGCTCCTCGGGATCGCTCGCGCCCTGCGCCGGTCCGATCTCGACGATCAGGTTCGCCGGGGCGCCGTTGAACCGCTCGCCCCACGCGGAGACCGTGTCGATCGTTCCGGGCGGGTTGCCGGCGAGCGCCTCGTCGGTCACCTCGCTCCAGCCGTTGGGCAGGACATAGGAGTAGCCGTTGCCCGCGAGCGTGCCGGCCACGTCGCTGCTGTCACTGCCGCCGCTGCCGCTGAACAGCAGAGCGGCACCGGTCGCTCCGCCCGCCAGCACCAGGACGACGATCAGGATGGCGGCGATCACCGGCGCGCTGGACTTGCGCTTCGGCGGCGGACCGTACGGCGACTGCCCACCCGGCATCGGGCCGCCAGGTGGGGGTCCGTACGGGGGCTGTCCACCGGGCGGAGGTCCGTATGGGGGCTGACCACCGGGCGGAGGTCCGTACGGCGGCTGGCCACCGGGCGGGGGACCGTACGGCGGCTGACCAGGCGGTGGCGGGCCCGGCGGCTGGCCGTACGAAGGGGGCTGCTGGCTGCTCAAGGGGACCTCATTCCGCTACGACCACGACCAACTGTCGAGAAGCTGCTGGAACTGCCCGGTCGCCTCCTCCTCGGCGTCGGCGTGCGAACTCAAGGCGATGGAGTAGACCTTGTCGTTCTTGATCGTGAGGTAGGCGAGCTGGACCACGTCGGTGCCCTGCTGGTTGGTCTCGACGCGGACGCCGACCGCCTGCTCGCCGTCGATCGTGGTGCCGTCGATCGGCTCCGGGGTGGCGCCGACCGCGTTGCCGATGTTCGACTCCCATGCCGGGCGGATCTTCTCGAGATCGGTGGTCCCCTGCGCGGGCTGCACCTCGACGAGGACGTTGGTGCGGAAGCCGTTGTCGTCCTCTTCGGACCGAACGACCGAGTCCACTCCCTGCGCGCCGCCCACCGCGCCGGTCGCGTCGTCCCAGCCCTCTGGGATGGCGTACGTGTAGCCGTCGCCGTTGATGGTCTGGGCGCCGCCGCTGCCGGCGCCGTCGTCGCTCCCGCTGAGCAGCAGGGCGGCCCCGACGGCGCCGCCGGCGATCGCCAGCACGACGATGACGATGACCGCGATCAACGTGGTGGAGGACGACTTGCGCTTCGGTGGTGGGGGGCCGTAGCCCGGTGGTGGCCCGTACCCGGGCGGAGGTTGTCCGTAACCAGGTGGAGGTGGTCCGTAGTCCGGCGGCGGTGGCTGACCTGGCGGTCGCTGACCCGGAGGCTGCTGGCCGTAGGGCGGCTGCTGTCCGTGTGGAGGCTGATCGCCCGGCGGTGGCGGCTGGGTGGTCAAGGTGTCTCCCCGAGAGTGGCGTCAGTGTTGACGCGAGCCTAACGGTCGCTCGGGCGTGAACCTCAGGCGCATTTCATCCCACAGTGCGACGATGGAAGGAGCAAGTCCGAAGGGAGCCGGCCATGCCGATGAAACTTCCCGTGCCGCCGTCAGGCACGACGGTGGGCACCTACGAAACCTACGAACAGGCCCAGCGGGCCGTCGACTTCTTGTCGGACGAGGGATTCCCCGTCCAGCACGTGACCATCGTGGGCAACGGACTGCGCATGGTCGAGCGCGTCACCGGACGATTCGACCGCAACCGGGCCGCCTCGACCGGCGCCATGGGCGGCGCCTGGTGGGGCTTCTTCCTCGGGGTCATCCTGAGCGTGTTCACCGCGCCCGAGATCAGCTGGCTCCTGATCGTCCTCATGACAGCGATCGCCGGCGCGGTCTTCGGCGCCATCACGGGCATCCTCGCCTACCGGATGACCGGGGGTAAGCGGGACTTCACCTCGACCAGCAGCGTGGTGGCCACGACGTACGACGTGCTCTGCGCCCACCAACACGCCGAGCAGGCGCAGAACCTGCTGGCCAAGCTCGCCTGGCGCACCTGACGTGGTCGACCCGCGGGTCGACCACTTCCGGATGCAGGCGGTGGCCTGTCTGGAGCTGGGCTCGCCCCTGTACGCCGGGCTGATCGGCCGACTCGCCGACGACCTCGAGGCCGGCGGACCGACTCGCGCTGTGCTTCGCGGCCACGAGTCCGACACCGGGCCGTCGGCACTCGCCCTGCGGCTGATGGGTGCAGTGCACCGCCTGGTCCTGGACGGCGAGGCGCCGGAACTTGCGGCGTACTACCCGAGCGTTGGTGGCGTCGCCGACGCCGATGCCGGCTGGCCGGTGCTCCGCGAGCTGCTCTCAACGCGACGGAAGCGGCTCGCCCCATTGCTCGACCAACCCCCGCAGACCAACGAGGTCGGCCGCTCGGCGGCGCTGCTCGGCGGGCTGCTGCACCTCGCCAGGGAGTACGGTCTGCCGATCCGTCTGATCGAGATCGGCTGCAGTGGCGGACTCAACCTGCGACCGGACCTCTACCGCTACGTCGGCACCGACACGGCCTGGGGACCGAGCGACAGCCCGGTCGTGCTCGACGCCTGGCGCGGGCCGTCGCCGCCGATCGACGCCGAGCTCACCATCGTCGACCGCCAGGGCGGTGATCTGGCCCCGATCGACCCGACGACCGCCGATGGTCGGCTGCGGCTGCTGTCGTACGTCTGGCCGGACATGGTGCTGCGGGTCGGTCGGCTCCGAGGCGCGTTCGAGGTCGCCGATCGAGTTCCGGTCACGTTGCGTCGAGAGGATGCGCTGACGACCGTACGCCGGCTGGATCTGGTCGACGGCTTCGTCACGGTCCTGTGGCACTCGGTGATGTGGCAGTACCTGCCGCGCGCCGACCGCCGCGCCATCGACGAGCGGCTCGATGCGCTCGGCTCGACCGCTACCGATCGATCGGCACTGGCCCGGCTCTCCCTGGAGCCGCAGCGGCGTGCTCCCGATGCCCAGCACGAGTTCCTTGTCGCGCTCCAGACCTGGCCGGGAACCCGCCGGATCCTCGCGAGTGCCTCGCCTCACGGAACGCCGACGACCTGGGAATGAGTAGGTAGGGTGCCGACCATGCAGTTCGGGCGCACGTACGAGGAGTTCGAGGTCGGCGCGACCTACAAGCACTGGCCGGGCAAGACCGTCACGGAGTACGACGACCACCTGTTCTGCCTGCTCACGATGAATCATCATCCGCTGCATCTCGACGCGCACTACGCGGAGGAGACGACGCAGTTCGGTCGCAACGTCGTCGTGGGCAACTACATCTACTCGCTGCTGCTCGGCATGAGCGTCCCGGACGTGTCGGGCAAGGCGATCGCGAATCTCGAGGTGGAGTCGCTGCGCCATGTCGCTCCAACCTTCCACGGCGACACGATCTACGGCGAGACGATCGTGCTCGACAAGTGGGAGAGCAAGTCCAAGGACGACCGGGGCATCGTCCACGTCGAGACCAAGGGCCACAACCAGGACGGCACGCTGGTCTGCGTCTTCCGGCGCAAGGTGATGGTGCCCAAGCAGAGTTATCTGGACGCTCGGGGCGGAGAGCAGCCGGGACGACCGGCGCCGGTGGACGGGGAGTGAACGATGGCAGCCGAAGAGAGCGCCGAGGTGACGATGTGGCTGGCCCGGCACGGCCAGACCGAGTGGAGTCGCAACGGTCGCCACACCGGCACGACCGACCTGCCCCTGCTGCCGGAGGGTGAGGCGGCCGCGCAGGAGCTCGCCGACCGACTGGACGGTGTGGATTTCAACCTCGTCCTGACCAGCCCCATGCGAAGGGCCCGGCATACCGCCGAGCTCGCCGGCTTCGGCCATGCCGACGTCGATCCGGACCTGGTCGAGTGGAACTACGGCGCGTACGAAGGCCTCACGACCATGCAGATCCGCGAGCGTGATCCCGCCTGGACCGTCTGGACCGAGGGCGTACCCGAAGGCGAGACTCCCGACGACGTCGCGCGCCGGGTCGACCGGGTCATCGCCAAGGCACGTGCGGCCGGCGGCGCGACCCTGGTGTTCGGCCATGGCCATGGGCTGCGAGCGCTGACCGCGCGGTGGCTGGGCCAGCCGGTCGTCGACGGCCGGCTCTACAAGCTCGACACCGCGACCGTCTCAACACTCGGCTACGAGCGCGAGACGCCGGTCATCTTGCGCTGGAACGCCTGAGCCCATCGGGCCTCAGGCCAGCTCGTCCCACTCGCGTAGCGTCTCGCGTAGCAGCGGGGCGAGCGGCAGTCGGTCCAGCTCCTCGTCGGAGACGAATCGCGCGTCGCCGGCGTCGTCACCGGCTCGCAGGGCGCCGCCGACCATTCGGCAGGCGTAGTCGTCGATGACGTACGTGTCGCCGCTGGGCGCCGGTCGCTCGACCTGGCCGACGTGGCGTACGACGGCGACGGTGAGTCCAGTCTCCTCGGCGACCTCGCGTACGCACGCCGCCTCGGCGGACTCACCCGGTTCGATCCGGCCGCCGGGCAGCGACCAGGTCCCGGCAGCCGGTGGATGCGCGCGGAGGACGAGAAGCAGCCGACCCGCGTCGTCACGTACGAGCGCACCCGCGCACGGAATCCGGTCGGTCATGGCGCCGGTTTACCACGAAGTCGTGGTGAGCACGCACCTCACGGAAGATTCGGCTCGACCAGCCGCGCGGTCCGGATCGCGACCGAGCAGGCCAGGCTGGTGCCTGCGCCGGCGTTGGCCACGACGTCGACGCGAGACGTCCCGGTCACGCCGATAGCGACCTGACAGGAGTGCAGCGGACCGACCGTCGGCCCGATGGATCGGATCGCGTCATGTGACCCGAGGTGCAGTGCGCGGCCGCCCGCTGGCAGCACGGCGAGTCCGATGCTGTCCTGCATCCAGACCCGAACGGTGTCACCGGGCTTCGCGAGATCCCAGGTGCAGGTCCGGGGGACCAGCGAGTCCTTCTCACCCTTGCCGAGCCCGAGCCGGTTCGCATCGCGATGGGCGACCAGGTCGCACGGGTTGAGCCCGCGGGTGCCAGTGACGGCGGTCTCCGGATCTGCGGTCGGCGTGGACTGCTCACTCGGCTCTGAGGTGACAGCGACTCGCTCCGGCACCGCCGATGCGGACCCTTGTCCGTCCCCGGCCAGAATGACCGCGGTCGCTGCGCTGCCCAGGAGCAGGATCACGACGACTGCCACGAGCACGACCAGCAGCACCTTGTTCGGCCTGCGATGACCAGGTGCGGGTGGGCGGTAGCCGTACGGCGGCCGGCGACTGCTCATGAGCGCTCCGAGATCGACGAGATGATGCCGAGAGGCTCCCCGACCCGGCCTTCAGAACCGCTTCGAATCGACTTCAACCCGCTGGCGCCCGACGAATCACCCCTGGGACGACAGCCAGCGCTGCAGTGTAGCTGCGAGCCGAGCCGGCTGGTCGAACTGGATCAGATGGCCCGCGTCGTCGACGATCTCAAGCCTCGCCCCTGGGATCGTCTCGGCCAGCCGGTAGGCCCGGTCGACCGGGATCCAGGTGTCGTCGCGACCCCAGACGACCAGGGTCGGCAACGTCAGCGTCGGGTAGCGCGGCTCGATCTGGTCGGTGTACGCCTCGTCGGCCTGACTGATCTGGCGATAGAACGCCGCCTGCCCCACGTCACCGAGCCACGGCCCGGCCAGCAGGTCGGACTGCTCGCGGGTCAATCCGCCATGGCTCGCTCCCTCGATGTACGCCCGCAGCGCCCCTTCGTGGATCGCCGGCGGCAGCGCTATGAAGACGTCGGCGTTGTCGCGTACCAGTCGGAAGAAGTCCGACCCCCATGGCGCCAGCGCGACGACGTCGACGAGGGCGAGCGAGCGGTAGGTCGCCTCGTGCAGCAGATGCGCCCGAAGCGAAACCGCGCCGCCATAGTCGTGCGCGATCACATGCGGCGCGTCGAGCTGCCAATTGGCGAGCAGATCGGCCAGCAACTCGCCCTGGACGTCCAACGACACCGCGTGGTCCGGCTCCATCGACGACTCCCCGTAGCCGGGCATGTCCCACAGGTACGTCGTGAACTCCGATCGCAGCGCCGCCGCATACGGAGCCCACAACCGCGACGACCACGGCGTGCCGTGGCAGAAGACGACCGCCGGACCGGTGCCCTCCCGGCCCCATCGCACGTGTCGGCCACGCCACTCGAACGTCTCGGTGAGCTGCATGCCGACAGGGTGGCAGAGCCCACCGTCGGTGATCGAGACTGGACCCAACCCGATCCGACCGCCATCGCGTCTCATCTGTGCAGCGACGAGTTCGCTTACCGGCCGGCCAATCGGGGGATGGCCGGCTCAGCACGAGAGGCTGCCCATGCCACGTGACATCGCTGAGTTCAGCGAGTACGTCACGCTGCGCTGGCCGCGGATGTTGCGGACCGCGCGCCTTCTGACCGGCGAGCACGCACTCGCCGAGGACCTGGTCCAGACTGCGCTCGAGAAGTGCTACGCCGCCTGGCCGCGGCTGCGCGCGTACGAAGCAGCCGACGCCTACGTACGCCGGACGATCGTCAACACGTACCTCTCCTGGCGGCGAAAGAAGGCATGGGGTGAAGTGCCACGGGACCGGTTCGACGATCACCCGACCGCCGACGCCGCCGACTCGGTTCCGCAACGCTCGGTACTGATGGACGCCCTTGCCGAGCTTCCGGCCCGGCAGCGGGCGGCGGTCGTGCTCCGCTACTACCAGGACCTGAGTGTCCAGCAGACCGCCGAGCTGCTCGGCTGTTCAACCGGGACCGTCAAGAGCCAGACCTCCGATGCCTTGTCCAACCTGCGCGACCTGCTCGGCGACGACCTCGACGAAGCCGCTGAGCCCGAGACCGACAGGAGGAGTCGCCGATGAGCACGAGCCTCAAGCGTCTCCTCGAGGCGGAAGCAGGCCGGACCGAGATTTCGCCGGCACCGGTGGCGGCCGTCGTGGCTGGTGGTCAGGCGCGAGTACGACGTCGGCGGATCCTCAGTGTCGCCGTGGCCGCTGCCGCCGCCGTCCTGGCGATCGCGATCCCGATCGGTCTGAGTCAAGGCGGCTCCGACGACAAGCCGATCAAGCGCCCGGAGATCGGTTGGACCCAGTTAGACGGTCCGTGGACGGATCGGCAGGGCGTCCACTTCGGTGAGGCCACCGCGCCCCGCCCGCCGGGTGGAGACGTCGAGGTGTTGACCTCGACCCGGGACAGCGCGGTGTATACGTCCTCGGACCCCACCGGGAAGTATTACCGCATCTACGAGCTGCGCCGGGATGGCTCAGTCCGGCAGATCGGAGCACACCGCGGTCCGCTGCAGGCGGATCCGACCGGACGGTTCGTCGCCTGGCACGACGTCGCCGCCGGCGAGATCGTCGTCTACGACACGGTCCGGCGTGCTGAGGCGGGCCGGCAGTTCGTCGGACGCCTTGGCGCGTTCGTGAACGCTGTTCGAGGCGACACGGTCGTCTACACGCACGCCTCGCAGACCTACGTCTGGCGTCCTGCGCGTGGAGATCCGGAGCCACTCGACGTGGCTCTCCCGAACGGGAGCTTTGTCGCCGACGTCGGCAACGACCTGCTCATGGTCAGCAACCTGGCAGGAAGCCACGAGTCTTACATGGTCGACGGAACAGGCCGTCGTCTTATCACCTTCCCGGTTCCGACGGTCGGTGAGTTCGATCCGAGTGGAAACTATCTAGCGCTCGCTGAACTCAGCCCGAGTTTCTCGGACATCATCGGATGGGCAGTCCGTGATGTCGGCGCGCCAGCGGACACCGAGCTGACCGGCTACGCCGGCGAGATCGTCCAGACGTCATGGGATCCGTCCGGGTCGCTGATCCTCGCCACGGTGAAGCACATCGATGAGGACTCGGTCAGCCCGGGCGACGTCCTGACCTTCTATCGCTGCGATCCGGCGACCGGCGACTGCATGCTCATCGAAGGCAGTACGACCACCGCCCGAGTCGCGGCGGGGCCGGCGAACTTTCAGATGATGCTGCTGCTCAGCACGACTGCTTCCTGACCTCGTAGTCCATAGCGCCAGGGCTGGGCGGTGTGCCAGGCTTCCCTTGGGGATAAGTGCACTGAGGTCTCTACATGCGTCGACGCGCGAGTCATCTGGGTCCGGAGCGGCGGCGGCCATTGGTGCTCGACGCGGCTTTGGAGGTCTTCGTCGAGCGGGGCTACTTCGGGAGCACCATGGCGGCCATCGCCGATGCCGCCGGCGTGACCAAGCCGGTCGTCTACGAGTGCTACCCCAACAAGGAGGGCGTCTACGCCGCGCTGCTCGATCGCGAGGAGCAGCGACTGCTCACCGCTGTCGCGGCCGCGTTGCCGGATCGGATGGACGACGGAGATCTCCAGAGCATGCTCGCCGGCGGCATGGCCGCGTTGTTCACGGCGGCGACGTCGGCGCCGAACTCGTGGCGGGTCGTCTACGACACGCAGCACGGCCATCCACCGGCGGTCGCCGATCGGGTGCACCAGGCCCGCCAGTCTGTCCTCGGTGCACTCGGCGGCCTCGTCACGGCCTACCTCGCCGAGCGAAGCGTCGAGGAGTCCGACAAGATCGCACCTGTACTCGCCGAGGTGATCGCCTCGACGGCCGAAGCCGGCGTACGCATTCTGTTGTCCGGATCGGGCGGTTGGCGGCCGGTGGATCTGGCCACCTGGCTGAGTGCGCTGCTCGTCGAAGGAGCCGACCAGCGTTTCGGAGCGGTCGGTACTTGACCCGGCCTATCCGGCAGGGCACGGTCATGGTCATGGATCGGGCCAAGCGGTGCCCCCGTTGCGGGACACCGGTGCGGCGCGACGAGTACGGCCACTGGTGGTGCTCTGCTGACGGCATGGTCGCGCCCCTCGGTGGGTACGAGGAACCGTCGGTCCACGTGCTGCTCAAACACATCACCGATGCCCAGATGCCGACCTGGTTGCCGTGGCCGATGCCGGCGAACTGGTCGGTGTCCGGAGTCGGACGCGCGGGGGAGGCGCCGGAGCAGGCCACCGTCCTCGCGTGCAGTGGACCCGATCCAATCGCCGGCGACGCCGACCTCGTCATGGTCTGCGAGGAGCCCGGCGTCGGTCTCGGCGCGTTCTATGCGGGCGCCGCCGGTCTCGACGTCGGCCGCCAGATCAGTGGGTTCCCGGCCGCGACCCGCATCATGGTGGGCCAGCATGCCGCGCCGCTGTGGTGGGTCGGCGAGCGCGACGATCGGGACGTGCTCGTCGGGGAGGCGTCGGGACGCTGGCTCTGGATCATCGCGTGGCCGGCGACGGCGGGCGCCATGATCCGCGACGGCACCACCTTCGTCGACCTTCGTACGTTGCTCGGCCAACTCGACGTGATCCCGCTGAGCGGACTGTCTCAACGGCTCTCCGACTCGGACGCGTAACCAATCCGCTGTTCGCTCGTCAATTCGAATGAGGCTCGTCATGCGCCAGCGCACATGACGACCAATGGGACGGGTTGGCGCCGCTCTCGGTGCGGCGCCAATCCCTCATTGCCCCGGAATCTGGGTTTGCGGTCGCTACGCTGTCGCGGTGCTGATCGACCTGCACACCCATTCGCACTGCTCGGACGGGACCGACTCGCCTCGCGAGCTGATCCGCCGAGCCCGTGCCGCGTCGCTCGATGTGCTGGCCTTAACCGACCATGACACATCAGACGGATGGGACGAAGCAGGACAGGCTGCCGCGGGTACCGAGCTCCGGCTGATACCGGGGATGGAGATCTCCTGCCTATACGGTCGGGCCGGCGTTCATCTGCTCGCCTACCTGCTCGACCCCGGCTACCCGCCGCTGGCCGCCGAGCTCGAAGCGGTCCGTGACAGCCGGGCCAGTCGGCTGCCTGCGATGCTCGCCGGACTGCGCGAGGTGGGCATCGACATCACCGAGGCGGACGTCGCGCGGGTCTCGACCGCGGCGACGTCGATGGGCCGGCCGCACGTCGCGGATGCGCTCGTCGGGCTGGGCGTCGTGCGCGATCGGGACGAGGCGTTCGACCGCTACCTGGGCTGGGGGCGACCGGGCTATGTCCCGCGCTATGCGGCCGACCTGACCGAGATGATCGGGTACGTACGAAGAGCCGGCGGCGTCAGCGTGATCGCGCATCCCTGGGGCCGCGGCAGCCAGCGGACCCTGACCGCTGACGTACTCGCCGATCTCGCGACTCTCGGGCTCACCGGCATCGAGGTGGACCATCTCGATCATGACGCCGCCCAGCGCGAGCAGCTCCGGTCGATCGCGTCCGACACCGGTCTGGTCGTGACCGGAGGCAGCGACTACCACGGCACCGGCAAGGTCGACCATCCATTGGCCTGCGAGACCACCGACCCGGAGCAGTTCGAACGGCTGTTGGCGGCCGTGCCGTGAGCGACGTCGTCAACGGCACGCTGCTGGCCGAAGTCTTCGTCACCCTCTTCGTGATCATGGACCCGCCGGGGACGATCCCACTCTTCCTGGCCCTCACCAGCAAGGTGACGCCACAGCAGCGCAACCGGGCCGCCTGGCAGGCCGTCGTCGTCTCCTTTGCGGTGATCGTGTCATTCGCCTTGTTCGGCCGGCAGCTCCTGACGTACCTGCACATCTCACTGCCGGCCCTGCAGTGCGCCGGTGGACTGCTGTTGCTCCTCGTCGCCTTGGAGCTCCTGACCGGCAAGGAACAGACGCCGGAGGAGACGCAGGACGTCAACGTCGCGCTGGTCCCGCTCGGCACGCCGCTGCTCGCCGGACCGGGCGCGATCGTGGCCACGATGGTGTTCGTCGAGCGCGTCGACGACTGGGCGACCTTCGCCGCCGTGGCGCTCGGCGTGATCGGCGTCCATCTCATGCTGTGGATCTCGATGCGCTACTCCGTCGTGATCCTCCGGATCATCAGGGAGTCCGGCGTCACGCTGGTCACCCGGATCAGCGGTCTGCTGCTGTCGGCGATCGCGGTGCAGCTGGTCGCCGACGCGATCCGGGCCTTCATCGCCGGCGAGGGCTGACCTTCGGCCAGTGCAGGCCCAGATACGGATCGGGGTGTGCCTGCGCCCAGGCGTCGAGCGTGGCGGCCAGATGCCCTGCCATCCCTTTCTGGCGCAGGCGTGATTTCAGTACGCAGACGATGACGAGGCTCTGCTCGCCGACGAAGTCCTTGACGTTCTCGGTGACGAGTGCTCGATCCTCACGCGCCGCGACCGCGGCAACCTCGGGATCGGGTCGGGCGTCGACACCACGATGTCGTACGTGAACCGCGTCGTGGCCGCACGCTGTGAGTGGCTCGCAGGTCGCCGGTGGGAACATCTCGTCGATCAAGAACCGCATCTATGAAGCGGCCATCAGCCGGGCCCGTTGCTCCGCCAGCTTCCGAGCCTCCTCGATCGCGATGTCGTTGGCCGCCACCTCACGCTCGATCTGCTCGCGGTGGGCCGCTGCGAAGTCGATGGCCGTTCGAATGTGTCGGGGATGTAGGTCGAACTGCTCAGCCAGGGTCGCGATGCGCTTCTCCTCGCCACCACGGGTGTGGCGCAGCGCCGAGACGACTTCCCAGACGTCGGGCCCGACGGCAAGAGCGGCGCGGCGCCCGGTGGGTCCGTCGCGATAGACGATGCCCGGATGATGAAGGATGTCGAGACCCTCGGCGATGAGCCGCTCGAGGAGGGCCCGCTCGCTGCTGCCTTCGGCCCGCGACTGAGCCTCTAGCCGTGTCTTCAGGTCAGGGTCGAGCCGATAGGACGTCGCGCGAGACGTGGCCATGCGATCCTCCTTGCGGTGACAACGTACCGCAAGTGTAGTTGCTCGGCTGATCAGGGCATCGGCTCAGTGGACTAGGCCACCACTTCGGCCAGGGCTGCGAGTGCTGCGGGGAAGATCTCGGCCGGTGGCGTGACGAGGCCGGCGCCCACCTGTCCGACGCCGGCGACTCGACCGGCCATGCCGGTGTTGATCTGCGGCAGGATCCCGGTCCGGCACACCAGCGAGACGTCGATGCCGGTCGGGACGCCGCGGAACTCGAGCGCGGGCACGGACCATCGCGGGCTCTCGGCCAACGTGATCTCGTACATCCGCCGGGTGGTCGCCAGCGCATCGGGGACGGTGCCGCCGACGAACCGTACGATTGCCGGCGCCGCTGCCATCGAAAAGCCCCCGAGCCCGGCCGTCTCGGTGATCGCCGAGTCACCGATGTCGGGGTTGGCGTCGTCGGGTCCGTGGTCGCCGAGGTAGAGACCCTCGGGTGTGTTCGCGGGTCCGGTGTACCAGCGATCGCCGGTGCCCGAGACCTGGATGCCGAAGTCGGTGCCGTTGCGCGCCATCGCGACCACCATCGTCGAGCCCGGGATGTCACGCGCGGCGTCGAGCGCGAGCTTGCAGGCCGGCATCGCGAGGTTGAGGAAGAAGTGGTCGTTGCCGCCGATGAACCGGATCGCCTCGGCGACATCGGCACTTGACCCCGCGCCGACCAGGGCCGGCCCCAGATCGCGCAGCAGCATCAGGGTGCCGGACCGGTTGCGATTGTGGGCCTCGTCGCCCATGTTCAGCATCTGGGTGAGGATCGCGGTGATGTCGACCGGCGCGGCCGCGCGTACCGCCGACTGGAGCAGCGGACCGAGCGTGCTCGACATCCACCGCAGTCGGTCGAGGACGTCGGGGGAGTACGCACCGTAGCGCAGCACCTTGCCGAGTCCCTCGTTGAGCGAGCAGTACGTACGCCGGCCGGACGCCTGATCCTCCAGGACGAACATCCACATCGACGGGGACACGACCCCTGCCATCGGCCCGACGGCGCCATGGTGATGGCACGGCTCCAGACTCAGCTCGGAGCCGCTGGCCAGCATCGGCGCGGCGCGCTCGGGTTCGTCGACCAGGCCCTCGAATGCACAGGCGCCCATCAGCGCGCCACGCATCGGGCCGGAGGCGCGATCCCACGTGATCGGGGGACCGGCATGCAGGAAGTCGCCGGGGCCGAGGCCGAGTGCCTCGCGGGCCGGGACCACATCGACCAGGTGCGCCTGGACGTCCAGCATCCGGCGAGCCGCCTCGGCGTTGGCGTCGATGCGGCGTGGGTCGCCCGCGACAGTGGCGAGGTCGGCCTCGGTGCCCGGCATCGGCGGCTGCCAGTCGACTCGGGCCACCGGCGCAGCCTGAGTCTCGATCGCGTCGGCGAGCAGATCGACTCCGGCGGCGACGACGGATGGGTCGTGGGGCATCGGCTCGGTCATCGGACTTCTCCCCGGCATGGATGGGCTTGCCTGCCTGGACGGGCCGGTCGGACGCAGGAACGGCTCACGACGCGCCTCCTTCGGCCACCAGTGCCACGGCCCGACGAGTGGCCTCGGCGTTGGAGGCGAACACCTCGGCGCCGGCGGACGCGAGCGCAGTCCCCTGACCCTCGACACCCTGTGGATCGGCCGCCGTGCCGATCAGCGCCACGACCACGGGCACGTCGTCCTCGACGGCCGACCGGATCGCCGGACCCAGATCGGCCGCCGGATCCGGATGCGCACCGTGACCGAGCACCACGTCGAGCAGCAGCACCGCTGTGTCCGGATCGGCCGCGAGCCTCGCGAGGTGCTCCAGTCGCAGGGTCGAGTCGATCATCGGATGGGCCCGCCCGGTGGTCAGCGTGTCGTCGCCGAAGTCGATCATCAGGTGCGCCCGAGCCGACAGCGATGCGTCGAGACCGAGGTCCGGATCCAACGGAATGTTGCTGCGCACCGGCCCGAGTGCCTCGGTGGCCATCACCATCGCCTCGTCGCACAGCGTCCCGCCGCCGAACAGTCCGCGCAGATACCCCTTGCGGGGGCTGGCCGCGCGCTCGCCCCAGGTCGGCCAGGTCGGTGCGGATCGGTCGAGCGCGGCCAGCACCCGCTCGGTGCCGGCCGTGAGATCCGGCTCGCCCCGGCCCAGCAGCAGGAACTCCACCGGCGTCGACAGTTCGCTCGCGTACCCGGCCAGCTCGGCGGCGACGGCCGGTGCCGGCGGCTTCGACACCATGGCGATCAGGGCCGTCGGCGGGTCCGCGTCGAGTCGGCGCAGCGCCTGCCGCGTCGACAGTCCGCCCACCGGCTCCGACAGGTCTCGGCCCCCGACTCCGAGGGCAGCGGTGATTCCGACTCCGGCCGCGTCGAGCAGGCTCAGGACCTGCTGACATCCGGTGCCGGAGGCGCTCACCACACCGACCGGCCCCGGCCGCACCGCATTGGCGAAGCCGAGTCCGAGGCCGTCCACGACTGCCGTGCCGCAGTCCGGTCCCATCACGAGCAGTCCGCGCTCGGCGGCCGCCGTCTTGAGTCGGACCTCCTGGTCGAGCGGCACGTTGTCGCTGAAGACCATGACATCCCGTCCGGCCGCGATCGCGTCCATCGCCTCGACGAAGGCATGCGGCCCGGGTACGGAGATCAGCGCCAAGGTCGCGTCGGAGTCGCGCAGCGCCGAGGCGGTGGTCCGCGGCGGCGCGACGTCGACCGACCCCGCAGCCGGAGTACGCCGCGCGTCCGCCAGTGCCCGGTCGACCGCCGCCAGTGCCGTGTCGAGGTCGCCGTCAGCGAGCCGGATGGCCACGACCATGTCGTTGGGACCGGCGTCCGGACTTGCGAATCCCATGTCGGCGAGCAGGTCCAGGTTGAGTGGCGTCGCCATCGCGACCATCGCAGCGTCGACACCGGGTTCGGCTCCGACCGAGCGGCTGACCTCGAGCAGTGTCACCGAGTCGGCATAGGCGCCAGTGCGTACTTCGACGTGGTTCATCCGGCGTCCTCCAACGCGAGTGAGATGCCGAGGGCGAGTGCGGCGCCCGACGTGTGGCCGATGCGCACGAGCCGCTCCCGCGCGCGGTCGACGCCGGTGCCGGAGCGCAGTGACAGCAGCAGGTCCCGGGCGACCGGTATCGCCTCGCCGGCCGCGGCCCGGCGCAGCAGGGTGGCCGACAGCAGGGTGGTCCGGCCGGCGGCCTCCGCCAGCACCACGTCGACGATCGGAGTCAGCGGCTGCTCGGTCGCGTACCGCGCGACCAGCCAGCCGGCGAGGACGTCGTCACCGGACGGGGTCAGCCCGTCGCCGCGACCCAGGAGCGCAAGGACCGCCTCGGCGTCGGAGTCCGCCAGCGCCCGAAGTGCCGGCGCCGGGAGATCGAGCTGGACGTCGGCCGACCATGGCGCAAGCCTCCCGAGCCGGGGTACGACCGGATCGACCAGCCGCGTCACGCTCACGACGTACTCGCCGAGGCACACCTCGCCGTCCCCGACCTCGACGGCTCCGTCGATCTCCGAGAGCCGGGCCAGCGTCGTCCGCAGCCCGATCGGCAGCGGTACGGCGTCGCGGGCCAGCACGCCGACGCACTCGCCGTCGACGTCGATGTACACCGCATGGGATCCGCTCGCGACCACCTCGACCCGCCGTGGCGGGCCAGCGATGCGGTCGGCCACCCACGGCGAGCCGGCCGCGGGCATCGACGTCGCACTCACGCTCGCAATCTAACGCCGCTCGACGTCCGGCAGGGCCAACCACTCGGGCCAGGTGAGATCCCGTCCGACGTAAACGAGGGCTTGAGGCCCGTAGATCTGCCACAGGCTGGGCCGGGATCCCATCGCGGCGACCATGTCGAGATCCGTGTCGCTGGCCCGGATCGGTCGCTGACGGTCGCAGCGCTCGGCCTGCTACGGCGGCCCTGAACCACCGACCATGATCGGCATTCGGCTCCTCCGTACGCGGGGAGCCGAATGCGGGTGCCGGCTCAGTCCAGCTCGAGCGTCGCCCGACCGGCCTCCAGTCGCGCCACCGGCACCCGGAACGGCGAGCAGGACACGTAGTCCAGCCCGACCCGGTGGAAGAAGTGCACCGACTCGGGGTCGCCGCCGTGCTCGCCACAGACGCCGATCTTCAAGCCGGGCTTGGCCTTGCGCCCCTCGGCCGTCGCGATCTCGACCAGCCGGCCGATGCCGAAGGCGTCCAGGGTCTCGAACGGCGACACGGTGAACACGCCCTTCTCCAGGTACGCGGCGAAGAACTCCGCCTCGACGTCGTCACGCGAGAAGCCCCAGGTCGTCTGGGTCAGGTCGTTGGTGCCGAAGGAGAAGAAGTCGGCCGTCTCGGCGATCCTGCCGGATGTCAGCGCGGCCCGGGGGAGCTCGATCATCGTCCCGATCGGAAACGCCAGCTCCTGACCGGTGTCGGCGGCCGCCTCGGCGACGACCGCCTCGAGCTCGTCGCGGACCAGGTGCAGCTCCATCCACGACCCGACCAGCGGCACCATGATCTCGACCCGGGCGTCGCCACCGGCCTCCCGGCGCGTGGCCACGGCTTCAGCGATCGCGCGTACCTGCAGCGCGTAGAGGCCCGGCACGACCAGGCCGAGCCGTACGCCGCGGAGACCGAGCATCGGGTTGGCCTCGTGCAGCCGCTCGACGGCCGCGAGGAGTCGCTCGTCCTCCTCGGCCGGCTCGCCGCGCTCCCTGGCGACCGCCACCCGCACGGCGACCTCGGTGATGTCGGGCAGGAACTCGTGCAGCGGCGGGTCGAGCAGCCGGATCGTGACCGGCAGCCCGTCCATCGCCTCGAGCAGCTCGATGAAGTCGGCCCGCTGCAGCGGTCGCAGCGCGTCGAAGGCGGCCGCGCGTTCGGCCTCGCCGTCGGCCAGGATCACGCGCTCGATCAGCGGCCGCCGCTCGCCGAGGAACATGTGCTCGGTGCGGCACAGCCCGATGCCCTCGGCGCCGAGGTTGCGGGCGCGGCCGGCGTCCTCGGCGACGTCGGCGTTGGTACGCACGCGGAGTCGTCGGATGTCGTCGGCATGGCCGAGCAGCCGGTCCACCGACGCCACGAGCTCGCTGGTTTCGCTGTCGGCGTCGGCCAGCGCGGCATCGAGTCCCTCGTCGAGGTAGCGCGCGACCGGTGACGGCACGACCGGAACGTCACCCAGGAACACCTCGCCGGTCGAGCCGTCGATCGCGATCACGTCGCCCTCGGCGAATCCGTCGTCGCCGACCCGGGCCGACCGCGCCTCCTCGTCGATCGTCAGCTTCTCGGCGCCGACGACGCACGTCTTGCCCATGCCACGGGCGACGACAGCGGCGTGGGATGTCTTGCCGCCGCGGCTGGTCAGGATTCCCTCGGAGGCGATCATGCCGCCCAGGTCGTCGGGGTCGGTCTCCCGCCGGACCAGGACGACCTGCTTGCCCTCGGCCGCCCACGCCTGCGCGGTGTCGGAGTCGAAGATCGCCTGTCCGGTGGCGGCGCCGGGCGAGGCCGCCATCGCCGTGGTCAGCAGCTTCTTCTCGGCCTTCGCGTCGAAGTGCGGGAACATCAGCTGGGCGAGCTGCTTGCCGTTGACCCGCCCCAGCGCCTCGTCGATCGTGATCAGCTTCTCGTCGACCAGCTGGACGGCGATCCGGAACGCGGCGGCAGCCGTGCGCTTGCCGACCCGGGTCTGCAGCATCCACAGCTTGCCCCGCTCGACGGTGAACTCGATGTCGCACAGATCGCGGTAGTGCGTCTCGAGCAGACGCATGCTGCGTCGCAGGTCGCGGTAGGACGTCGGGTCGAGCTCGGCGAAGTCCTCGAGGCTCAGAGTGTTGCGAATGCCGGCCACGACGTCCTCGCCCTGGGCGTTGGTCAGGTAGTCGCCGTAGACGCCGGTGCGTCCGGTCGCCGGGTCCCGGGTGAATGCGACCCCGGTGCCCGACGTCTCGCCGAGGTTGCCGAACACCATCGTGCAGATGTTGACCGCCGTGCCGAGGTCGTGCGGGATACGCTCGCGCCGCCGGTAGAGCATGGCGCGCTCGGTGTTCCAGGACTCGAAGACCGCGCGGATAGCGAGGTCGAGCTGCGTACGCGGATGCTGTGGGAACTCGCGGTCGGCCTGCTCCTTGACGATGTCCTTGTACGTCTCGACCAGCCGCTCGAGGTCGGCGGCATCGAGGTCGAGATCGGACTCGACGCCCTTGGCCCGCTTGGCGGCGTCGAACGCCTCGGAGAAGATCCGGCCGTCGATGCCGAGCACGGTGTCGCCGAACATCTGGATCAGCCGGCGATAGGAGTCCCAAGCGAAGCGAGCGTCACCGGCGATCTCGGCCAGGCCGTGGACCGACTCGTCGTTGAGCCCGATGTTGAGGACGGTGTCCATCATGCCGGGCATGGAGAACTTGGCGCCGGACCGAACGCTGACCAGGAGCGGGTCGCGGGACTCGCCCAGGTCACGGCCGGCCTCGTCCTCGAGTTGCCGGACCGCCGTGGTGAGCTGAACCGCCAGTCGCGGCGGCTCCCGGCCCTCGCGCAGATAGAACCGGCAGGCCTCGGTCGTGATGGTGAATCCCGGTGGCACCGGCAGGCCGAGGTTGGTCATCTCGGCGAGATTGGCGCCCTTGCCGCCGAGGAGGTCCTTCTGGTCCTTGTTGCCGGCTGAGAACGGGAAGATGAACTGCGTCTGATCCGTACGACTCATGCGCCCTCCTCGTCGCCGCTCTTGAGTCGCAGCCTAGTCTCGAAATCATGAGCGAGTCGCGGGATCGAGCGCGCGCCAGGGACCGGCAGGTCCGTACGGCGCGCGTGCTGCGGACGTCTCGAGTCACACCGCGAATGATCCGGGTCGTGCTCGGCGGCGACGGCCTGTCCGGCCTGGCCGCCGGGGAGTTCGCCGACGAGTACGTCAAGCTGCTCTTCCCCCACGCCGGAACCGAGGATCGGCCGGCGATGCGGGCGCTGACCGTCCGGGCCTGGGACGCCGAAGCCGGTGAGCTGACGGTCGACGTCGTGGATCACGGCCCCGAAGGCCTCGCGAGCCCCTGGGCGATCGGGGCCGAGCCCGGTGACGAGGTGCTGCTTCGCGGCCCCGGCGGTGCCTACCGGCCACGGACCGAGGCCGATTGGCAGTTGCTGATCGGCGACGAGTGCGCGCTGCCGGCCATCGCGGCCTCGCTCGAGCGGATGCCGCCGCGGATACCGGCGTACGCCTTCATCGAGGTCGCCGACAAGGACGAGGAGCAGCCGCTGCCGACTCCGGCCGACCTGTCGGTGGTCTGGGTGCATCGCGACGAGGGTCCGCCGTCGGACGGCGATGCGTTGGTCGCGGCCGTACGCGGTGCCTGGCTGCCGGGCGGCACGGCGCAGGCGTTCCTGCACGGGGAGGCCGACATGGTCAGGGCGCTGCGGAACCACCTGCGATTCGACCGCGGCATCGATCGGGAGCTGTTGTCGGTCTCCGGCTACTGGCGGCGGGGTGCCCCGGACGAGGGCTGGCGGGCCGAGAAGGCCGACTGGAACCGTGCCGTCGAGGCCGATGAGACCGCCCGCGGAGCCTGAGCCGGCCTGCGCCTACCGCTCTCGGACGGCGTAGGTCAGGTGCGTCGCTCTCGGGGAGGGTTCCGCGCGGACCGGGTCCAGGGCTATGCGGCCCGCGTCCACGCCCTCGAAGAGGCGGACTCCGGAGCCGAACAGCACCGGTGACAGCGCGATCGAGAACTCGTCGATCAGGCCGGCGTTCACGTACTCGAGGATCGTCGCCCCGCCGCCCGCGACGCGGACGTCGCGGTCACCGGCGGCCTCACGGGCCTGGTCGAGCGCGGTCGCGATGCCGTCGTTGACGAAGTGGAAGGTGGTCCCGCCCGGCCGCTCCCAGGGGTCACGCTTCTCGTGCGTCACGACGAGGACCGGGGTGTGGAAGGGCGCCTCCTCGGGCCACATCTGCTCACCGGCGTCGAACATGCGCTTGCCCATGATGCTCGCGCCGGTGCGCTCGAACGTCTCGCGTGCGATGTCGTTGTCGCGCCCCTCCTCACCACCCTCACCGAGCTTCAGGTTCTCCCGGAAGAACCGCAGCGGGAAGATCCACTGCTGCAGCTCCATCCACTGTTGCCCCATCAGCTCCGCTGCCGACTCGGGTGCGATGAACCCGTCCAGCGACATCGACACGCTGAAGAACACCTTCCCGGCCATCAGTCCTCCGCTCCCGACCGAGCGATCTCGGTGACGTAGGCAGCCAGGTTGCTCAGGGTCTGCCGGCCGCCCTCGATCGCGTGGTACTTCTCGACCGCCTCGTCGCGCAGTTGCTTGGTGGGGAAGACCGTGCGCATCTCGATCCGAGTCGCGGCGCCGTCGGGCTCGAACGTCAGGACCGACTCGAAGGCGTTCGGGTCGCCGCTGTACTCACCGTGCAGCAGCGCGATCCGCTCCGGCGGAGCGATCTCGGTCCAGGAGATCCACTCGGGGTAGTCGGTCCCGTCCGGTCCGTGCATCACGAACCGCCACTCCCCGCCGACGCGGAACTCGAACGACTGCGTGGTCGTGGTGAACCCCTCCGGTCCCCACCACTGTGACAGGTGCCGGATCTCGGTGAACGCCTCGAACACCAACTCCCGTCGGGCGTCGATGACCCGGGAGATGACGATCTCGCGGTCGACCGTCGCGGACGGCGTCGGCGCTTCTCGTCCCGTCGAGCTCATCAGCTAGCCCTCCTGCCTGGTCTGCTTCAGGTCCTGCACGTACGCGTCCAGGCGGCCGAAGCTCTCGTTCCAGAACCGCTCGAATCCGCCGGTCCACTCATAGACCGGCCGCAGCCCGCGGGCGTCGATGTCGTACAGACGCTGCCGGCCTGCCTTGCGGTCCCGCACCAGCCCGACCTCGCGGAGCACCCGCAAGTGTTTGGACGCGCGGGGCTGGGTCATGCCCAGCTCCCGGGCCAGCTCGGTCACCGGCCGCTCGCCCGCCCGCAGCAGCACCAGGATCTTCCGGCGCTGCGGCTCGGCGATCGCGTTGAAGACGTCCGACGTCGTCGCTGCCCGTGCCATGGCGCCATCATATGCCTATATCGGCATGCTTCAAGGCCGGGCTGAATCGAGGGCACTCTGCACGCCGTGTCGCCACTTCGCATGGGGTCGAGTCCGTGCAAAGTGCGCACGTACGACGAGAACGTGGTATCGCAGCGGCCGGACTGCGTTAGCATCGCGTGTGCTCGGGCTTCGGTCCGGGTGCTGCGAGTTCTGCGAAGTCCGGTGTGAATCCGGCGCTGTCCCGCAACTGTGAAGCCCGCCGCCTCCGCGGTGGGATGAGCCAGGTCGCCAGTCTCGCGGCCCGAGAAACGTCCTCGGTCGAAGGGCGGAATCGCGAGGCGGCAGATCCCCCCGCGCCCCTTCCACCGACGTGAAGGAGGCGCTAGATGAAACGTTCCCTGACAGTCGCTGGCCTCGTGCTGGCCCCATTGCTCCTGATTGCCTGCGGCGACGACGATCCCCAGTCGAGCGCAGCAGCGGACACCCCGTCCGACGCCGCGAGCTATCCGGTCACGGTCGGCACCGGCAAGAACGCGGTCGAGATCGAGTCGCAGCCCGAGAAGATCGTCTCGCTGTCGCCGACGGCCACCGAGATGCTGTTCGCGATCGGGGCCGGCGACCAGGTCACCGCGGCCGACCAGTACTCCAACTATCCGGCCGATGCGCCCACGACCGACCTCGACGCGTACCAGCCGAATGTCGAGGCGATCATCAAGTACGAACCCGACCTGGTGATCACGTCGTACGACCCCAGTGATCTGGTGGCGAGCCTCGACAAGGTCGGCGTGCCGACGATGATGCTGCCGGCGGCCGTCAAGCTCAACGACACCTACGACCAGATCGAGCAGCTCGGCGCGGCCACCGGCCACCTGGGCGAGGCCGCCGAGGTGGTCGGCAAGATGAAGTCCGACATCGACTCGATCGTCGCGGACGTGCCGGACGGACCGCCGGTCACCTACTACCACGAGCTCGACGCGAACCTGTACACCGTGACGGGCTCGACCTTCATCGGCCAGCTCTACGAGATGGCCGGGATGAAGAGCATCGCGGACAACGCTCCGGACGCGGCCGGCGACTACCCACAGCTGTCGCCGGAGTACGTCGTGAGCTCCGATCCCGACCTGATCTTCCTGGCCGACGGCGGATCCAACGGCGGGGTGACGGTCGACGACGTCGCGAACCGTCCGGGCTGGGACGAGCTGAGCGCGGTCCAGAACGACCGTGTCATCGAGGTCGATCCCGACATCTCGAGCCGATGGGGCCCACGCGTGGTCGACTACCTCAAGACCCTGGTCGAGGCGCGGGCCCAGCTCCAGCCGGTGGGCTGACATGACGACACCGTCGCCGCTGCCGACGAAGACCGAGGACGCGCCACCACTGCAGCCGGTGCGGCTGCCGTGGCGGTGGCTGGTCGGCTCCGTCGCGCTGCTGGTGGCGGTGGTGCTGGTCGCGATGGCCGTCGGCCCGGCGGGTCTGTCGCCGTCGGCCATCGCGATCCAGCTGCTGAACTACCTGCCCGGCGTCCATCTCGACGGCGGGCTCAACGAGCTGGAGTCGGCCGTCCTGTGGGAGTTGCGGGCCCCTCGTGTGGTGCTGGCGATGCTGGTCGGCGCAATGCTGGCGGTCGCGGGTGCCGGCTACCAGGGCGTCTTCCGCAACCCGCTGGCCGATCCGTACCTGCTCGGCGTCGCCGCCGGAGCCGGTCTCGGCGCTACCGTCGCGATCGTCTCCGGCACCGACCACCACTCGCTCGTGCCGGTGGCCGCGTTCGTCGGCGGCGTCGCCGGAGTCGCCGCGACGTACGCCCTCGGCCGTGGCGTCGGCGGCCGTGACACCAACACGCTGATCCTCGCCGGTGTCGCGGTCGCGGCCTTCCTCACCGCGGTGCAGACCTACGTCAACCAGCGCAACAGCGACTCGCTGCGTGAGGTGTACGGCTGGATCCTCGGTCGGTTCCTGACCGCCGGCTGGCGCGACGTGGTGATCGTGCTGCCGTACATCGTCGTGGCCCTCGCGGTGATCCTGGCGCACCGACGACTGCTCGACGTGCTGAGCGTCGGTCAGTACGAAGCGGGGAGCCTCGGCGTGCCGGCCGCCCGAGTGCGGCTCGTCGTCGTGCTGGCCGCGACGCTCGGCACCGCGGCCGCCGTCGCGGTGAGCGGCCTGATCGGCTTCGTCGGCATCGTCGTGCCGCACATCGTCCGGCTGCTGGCCGGCTCGTCCTATCGGATCGTGCTGCCGCTGTCGGCGATCCTCGGTGCCGCGTTCCTGGTGAGCGCGGATCTGGTCGCCCGGACGATCGTGGCGCCTGGCGAGTTGCCGGTCGGCGTCGTGACCGCCTTCATCGGTGCGCCGTTCTTCACCCTCGTGCTTCGTACGACGCGGAGCCGCTAATGAGTGGCCTGTCCATCGATCGCGTCGGCGTCTCGCTGCTCGGCCACCGGGTCCTCGACGACGTCACGCTGACGATCCCGGGCGGTCACTGGCTGACCGTGGTCGGACCCAACGGCGCCGGAAAGTCGACCCTGCTGCGCGCGATCGCCGGTGTGCTCGCCCATGACGGTCGCGTCGAGCTCGACGGAGTACGGCTCGGCGACCTGGGATCGCGGCAGCGCGCCCGTACCGTCGCAGTCGTTCCGCAGGAGCCGGCCCGGCCCGAAGGCATGGCGGTCGTCGACTATGTCCTGCTCGGCCGCACGCCGTACGTCCCGTACCTCGGCATCGAGTCCGCCACCGACCTCGCCATCGTCGGCGACCTGCTCGACACGCTCGAGCTCCGCGAGATGGCCGAGCGACCGGTGACGTCCCTGTCGAGCGGCGAGTTCCAGCGGACCGTGCTGGCCCGGGCGCTGGCGCAGGAGGCGCCGCTGCTGCTCCTCGACGAGCCGACCAGCTCACTCGACCTCGGCCATGCGCAGCAGGTGCTGGAGCTGGTCGATCAGATGCGGTCGCAGCGCGGGCTGACCGTGATCAGCGCGCTGCATGACCTCACGACCGCCGGGCAGTTCGCGGACTCGATGGTGCTGCTGGTCGCCGGCGCCGTCGTCGCTGAGGGATCGGCGTCGGAGGTGCTGACCGAGGAGCTGATCGCCGCCCACTACGGCGCCCGGGTGCGGGTGATCGACGATCCCGGTGGCGGTCTGGTGGTCATTCCGCTGCGGGGCCAGGTACGGCAGGACACGCCGTGAGCGCCGGTGCCGTGGTCGTGGCCGGCGTACTCGACGCCACGCTTCGAGAGCCGCCGTTGCGGCTGCATCCGGTCCGGCTGATCGGGCGCTATCTCGATCGCGTCGCGGTCGGGGTGCCGTCGCAGCCGCCACGACGGGCGACGGTGTCCGGCGGACTGGCCTGGGGCGCCGGTGCGGTCGCGGCCCTGGCCGTGGGTGCCGCGCTGGAGCGGGCAGTCCGCGACGCACCGGCCGTCGGCCGCGACGTCGTGCTGGGTCTCGCGCTGTGGCCGTTGCTGAGCGGCCGGATGCTGCTCGACGAGGTCGAGGCGGTCGACCGGGCGCTGGCCGTCGACATCGACGCCGGCCGGGCCGCTGTGTCGCGGATCGTGAGCCGGGACGTCGTGGGCCTGTCCGAGACGGAGGTACGCCAGGCGGCGCTGGAGTCGCTGTCCGAGAACCTCTCCGACTCGGTCGTCGCGCCGCTGTTCTGGTACGTCGTCGGCGGCCTCCCGGCGGCGGCGCTCTATCGCTTCGTCAACACCGCCGATGCCATGTGGGGCTATCGGACCGAGCGGTGGCGGCACGCGGGCACGGTGGCCGCGCGAGCCGACGACCTGCTCAACCTGGTCCCAGCCCGAGTCACCGGTGTCGCGCTGACCGGGCGGACATCGTGGGCTCGACTGCACCGGGAGGCACGGCGTACCTGGTCGCCGAACGCCGGCTGGCCGATGGCCGGGCTGGCGCTGCGGCTCGACATCCGGCTCGGCAAGCCCGCGACCTACGACCTGAATCCCGGCGGACGCCAGCCGACTGCCGCCGACACCGCGGCCGCGCTGCGCCTGGTCCGCCGAAGCATGTGCGCCTCCTTCGCGGCAGCCGCGGCGGTGGCGGCGTGGCGTGGCCGGAGGCGAGCTCGATGAGCGCCATCGCAGACGCCCGGGCCGCTTTCGGCTTCCTGACCCGGATCCCGGTCGGCCGGGACGCGCACGGCGGATCCGACCTGACCCGGACCGCGGCGTACTTCCCGCTGGTCGGCGTCGTCGTCGCGGCGATCGGATTCGGGGCGTGGTGGGTCGGCACGTCGCTGCTCGGCTCGTTCCCCGGCGCGGTGCTCAGTGTCCTCGCGGTCGTGATCGTCACCGGCGCGCTGCACGAGGACGGTCTGGCCGACACGGTCGACGGCCTGTGGGGCGGCTCGACGCCCGAGCGGCGGCTGGAGATCATGCGAGACAGCCGGCTCGGCACGTACGGCGCGGTGGCCGTCGTCGGCGACCTGCTGCTGCGGACCGCGTTGATCGCGCCGTACGGCAGGTCCGACTGGTTCGACGTCGCCGGACTTCTGCTCGCCGGTCATGTCATCGGCCGGGCGGCGCCGATCGCGTTGGCGGCAACTCTTCCGTCGGCCCGCCCCGACGGTCAGGGCGCCCGGCTGACGACGCCGACCGGACGCGACCTGGCGATCGCCGCGATCCCGGTCGTCGCCGCTGGGATCATCGCGGTCGGCTGGTGGGCGCCGGCCCCGATCGCGGCGGCAGCGCTGGTCGTCGCGACGCTCCGCCGGGCGGCCCGACGGCGGCTCGGCGGTGTCACCGGCGATGTCTACGGTGCCGCGGTGGCACTCACCAACCTCGCGGTCGCGGCGGTCGTCGTGGCCCTCGGACGGGAAGGCCTGGGATGGGACGTCTGACCTTGGTCCTCGGCGGCCAGAAGGCCGGCAAGTCGAGGCTGGCCGCGCGACATGCGGAGGCCAGTGGCCGGCCGGTCGTGGTGGTGACGCCGGCCGTCGTACGCGACGAGGAGTTCGCGGCCCGCGTGAAGCGGCACCAGGCGGACCGGCCGTCGCACTGGCGGACCGTCGCTACCTTCGACCTGGATCGGGCGCTCGAAGCAGCCGAGCCGGGCGCGTTCGTCCTCGTCGACGCCATGGACACCTGGCTCGCGGAGACGCTCGAGGCCGAAGGCGTCGACATCGGCGACGAGACGCCGGATCCGGCGCGTGACGAGGAGGTCGAGGCCCGGTTGCTCGGCCGGGTTCGGGCGTTCACCGACGCGGCCGCGAGTCGGGACGGCGAGACCTGGGTGATCGCCGGTCAGCCCGGTCTCGGTGTCCATGCCGCCGGCCCGGGCGCCCGTCGCTACGTCGACCTGCACGGGCTGTGTGTCCAGGCGGTCGCGGACGCTGCTGACGACGCCTTCCTGGTCGTCGGCGGCCGCGTCGCACCGCTCGAACGCCTCGACCCGGCCTCCGAGGTGCCGTCGGCGTTGCGCAGCCACGGTGACACGCAGGTGCCGTCCGGCGCGGTCGACCTGGCCGTCAACGTCGAGCCGGGTCCGCCCGAGTGGCTGGCCGAACGGCTGACGGCCGCGGTCCACGATCTGGCCGGCTATCCGGACGACCGACCGGCCCGCGCCGCGGCAGCCGCTCGGCACGGCCGCCTCCCCGATGAGTGCCTCGTCACCAACGGCGCCAGCGAGCTGTTCTGGCTGCTCGGCTCCGTGCTACGGCCGCGCCGGGCGGCCTGTGTGCATCCGTCCTTCACCGAGCCCGAGGCCGCCCTTCGGGCCAGTGGGGTTCCGGTCGTACGCGTCATGCGGGATCCGGACCGGCATTGGCTGCTGGATCCGAAGGCAGTCCCGACGGACGCCGATCTGGTGGTCGTGGGCCGACCCGACAACCCGACCGGCGTGCTCGACCCGGTGTCCACGATCGAGCGGCTGTGCCGGCCGGGCCGGACCGTCGTGGTCGACGAGGCGTTCGCGGAGTTTGTCGACGACGCCGACGGGCTCGCCGGCCGACACGATCTGCCCGGCCTGATCTGCGTACGGAGCCTGACCAAGCTGTGGGGGCTGGCCGGACTCCGGGTCGGCTACGCGGTCGGACCGGCCGCGCTGGTCGGCCGTCTCGCCGAGCGCCGGCAGCCGTGGAGCCCGAACACCCTCGCGCTGGTCGCGCTGGAGTCGATCGTCGATGCGGAGGACGAGCGGAGGTCGCGGGCCGCCGATGTCGCGCGTCGCCGATCTGACCTGGTCCGCGACCTGCGGATCGTCGCCGGCCTCCAGGTGTGGGAGCCGCACGCGAACTTCGTGCTCGTCCAGGGTCCGCGGCCCGGGCTTCGCGACCGGCTGCTCGAGCGTGGACTGGCCGCCCGGCGGGCCGACACCTTCCCCGGCCTGGACGATCGGGCGATCCGGGTCGCCGTCCGAGACCCGGGGACCAACCGGCGCCTGGTCGCCGCGCTGCAGGACATCGTCGAAGGAGACCGACATGACGCTCGATGAGCTCGTCCGGGCCGTCCGCCCGGTCGACGCCGCCGCCACGGCCGCCGCGAGGGAGCGCCACACCAAGCTCGCCAAGCCGCCGGGCAGCCTCGGCCGGCTCGAGGAGCTCGGTGCCCAACTCGCCGGGATCGCCGGCCGCTGTCCGCCGCCGGTGCCGACGGTTCCGACTGTCGTCGTCGCGGCCGGAGATCACGGCGTACACGCCCGCGGCGTCTCCGACTGGCCGCAGAGCGTGACGTCGGCGATGGTCTCGACCGTGGCGGCTGGCGGAGCCGCGGTCAACGCGATCGCCGGTGCGGTCGGCGCGACCGTGACGGTGGTCGACGTCGGCACTCTTGCGACCGACGGCCCACCTCCTGGCGTACGCGATCGGCGGATCCGCGCGGGCACCCGCGATCTCACGACGGAGCCCGCGCTGACCGGCTCCGAGGCCACGGCTGCGATCGAGGCCGCGGCGGAGGTCGCCGCCGATCTGGTCGCGTCGGGCACCGATCTGCTCGTCACCGGTGAGGTCGGGATCGCCAACACGACGGCGTCGGCCTGCCTGATCGCGGCCCTCACCGATGCGGATCCCGAGGCGGTGACCGGACGAGGGGCGAACCTCGACGACACCAGGACGTCGCGCAAGGTCGACGCGATCAAGACCGCATTGTCGCGACACGGCACGGACCGCGATCCGCTCGGCGTGCTCGCGTCCCTCGGCGGATTGGAGCATGCCGCCCTGGTGGGAGTCGTCCTGGCCGGCGCCGCGGCCAGAGTCCCGGTCGTGGTCGACGGCGTGATCAGTGGGGCCGCGGCACTGGCCGCCGTCGCGCTGTGTCCCGATGCGGCGGGCTACCTGATCCCGGGCCACGAGTCGGCCGAACCCGGCGGACTGGCGCTGTCGCGCCGACTCGACCGGCCGCCGCTGATCGACCTGGGGCTGCGGCTCGGCGAGGGGACCGGCGCGTTGCTCGCCGTACCACTCGTCCGGTCGGCCGCCGCCGTACTCACCGACATGGCCACGCTCGACTCGGTGGTCGGGTCTTGAGGAATTTCCGCAAACCGGGTTGCTCCCGGCCAAAACTCCGGGACGCTTGCCTCTGCCTTCGGCGTGATTTGCACCACTAGTCTCGCGTCAGCACGGGGATCGCTGTGGTGCGAGCGGAGGAGGCTCTATGCCCGCCTGGGGTTGGAAGGTGGTCTACGACGGGAAGACTCCGCCGCAGGGCCAGGTGGTCCGGCCGAACGAGCGGCTGAGCTGGCCGCGCACGGTGGGGCTCGGCGCCCAGCATGTCGTCGCGATGTTCGGTGCGACCTTCGTGTTCCCGATCATCATGGGGCTCAACGCCAACGTGGCGATCATGTTCTCCGGCATCGCCACGATCATGTTCCTGCTGATCGTGAACGGGAAGGTGCCGAGCTATCTCGGGACCAGCGCCTCGTTCGTCGCCGGGGTCGCCGCGATCCGGGCCGAAGGCGGCGACTCGGCCGACGTGACCGGCTCGATCCTGGTCGCCGGACTGATCCTTGCCGCGATCGGTCTGATCGTGCATCGCGCCGGCAGCGGTGTGGTCAACGCCGTGCTGCCACCGGTCGTCACCGGTGCGGTCGTGATGCTGATCGGGTTCAACCTGGCGCCGGTCGTGGGCGCCATCTACTGGCCGCAGGACCAGTGGGTCGGGCTTGCCACGGCCAGCTTCGTCGTGATCGCGACCGTGACCTTCGGCGGCTTCTGGGGCCGGATCGCGATCTTCCTCGGCCTGGTCTTCGGCTTCGCCCTGTCGTGGTTCCTCGACCTGTTCGGCCAGATCACGTCGGTCGTGCCGGGCGCCAATCTGGTCGACGCAGGCGGCAAGTCGTGCTCGCCGGAGGGCACCTACTGCGTAGCGACTGAGTTCCCGCACGACCGGGTCAACTTCGACGCGGTGGAGCGGGCCAGCTGGTTCGGGCTGCCGGACAAGACGATCTTCGGCGCCGGTCCGGGCGGCAGCGACATCGCGGGCTTCCACGCACCGAGCTTCTCGCTGACGTTCATCATGCTCGTGATCCCCGGCGTGATCGCGCTGATCGCCGAGAACACCGGGCACGTCAAGGCGGTCGCCCAGATGACCGGCGACGACCTCGACCCGTACGTGGGCCGAGCGCTGTTCGGCGACGGCCTCGGTACGGCGGTCGCCAGCGCCTTCGGTGGGTCGCCGACGACGACGTACGCGGAGAACATCGGCGTCATGGCGGCCACCCGGATCTACTCGACGGCGGCGTACTATGTCGCGGCGGTGGTGGCGATCGGGCTCGGCCTCTGTCCGAAGTTCGGTGCCCTGGTCTATGCGATACCCGGCGGGGTGCTAGGCGGCATCACGCTCGTGCTCTACGGCATGATCGGGCTGCTCGGCGCCAAGATCTGGGTCGAGAACGGCGTGAACTTCGGCGACCCGATCAACCTGGTCCCGATCGCCGCCGGCCTGATCGCGGGCATCGGCGACGTGACGCTGAAGATCACCGACAACTTCCAGATCGCGGGGATCGCCCTCGGCACTCTGATGGTCATCGTTTACTTTCACCTGGTGCGCTTTCTCCGGGACCGCATGGGTACCTACGACGAGCCCTCCGACCGCCAGCCGGTCGGCGAGGGAGCCGGTGGTGAGCCGACCGGCCGGGAAGTGGGCGACCGAGACTCGTGAAGCCAGCGCCGTTCGAGTACGTCAGGCCGCGGACCGCAGACGAGGCGGTCGCCGCGCTGTCGGAGGCTGCCGACGCGAAGGTGCTCGCCGGCGGCCAGAGCCTGATCCCGCTGTTGTCGATGCGACTGGCGGCCCCGGCGACTCTGGTGGACCTCAACGGGGTCGAGGAGCTGGCCTACGTCCGGACCGACGACGACGGAGTCCGGATCGGCGCCATGGCCCGGCACGCCGATGTCGAGCGGGACGCTGCGGTGGCGGCCCGGCAGCCGCTGCTGCGCCAGGCGCTGACGCTCGTGGCGCATCCGACGATCCGCAATCGCGGCACGGCGGTGGGCTCGATCGCGCATGCCGATCCGGCTGCCGAGCTGCCGGCCGTACTCGCGGTCCTCGGCGGCACGCTGACCTGTCGATCGGCCTCCGGGACCAGAGACATCACGGCGTCGGAGTGCTTCGTGGGCCCGCTCGAGTCGGCCCTGCGGCCGGATGAGCTGGCGACCGAGATCCGGCTGCCGGCGCTCGGCCCGACCAGCGGCACCGCGATCCGCGAGGCCGCGCGCCGGCATGGTGACTACGCGCTGGTCGGCGTGGCGGCGGTGGTCGATGTCGACGGCGACGACGGCGCGGTTCGGTCGGCCCGGGCGGGGTACTTCTCCGTCGCGGACACACCGGTCGTCCTGGACCTGACCGACACGGTGGACGAGGGTCCGTCGTGGGATCGGGCGGCCGAGCATGCGATGGCGGCACTCGATCCGCTCGGCGACATCCACGCCAGTGCCGATTACCGGCGGCATCTGATCGGTGTCCTGACCCGACAGGCACTGGCCGCGGCACATGCCGAGGGGAGGGGGTCCGATGGCTGAGCCGACCCATGCGATCCGGCTGCATGTCAACGGCGTCGCGTACGACTTGGACGTCCCCGCCAGGCGGCTGCTGTCCGATGCCCTGCGACACGATCTCGAGCTGACCGGGACCCATGTCGGGTGCGAGCACGGCGTCTGCGGCGCATGCACGGTGCTGCTCGACGGCGAGCCGGTGCGGTCCTGCCTGACACTCGCGGTCTCGGTCGACGGACAGGAGGTCACGACCGTGGAGGGTCTGGCCGCCGACGACGGCGAGCTGGGCCCGGTGCAGCAGGCGTTCAAGGACTGCCACGGTCTGCAGTGCGGCTTCTGTACACCGGGCTTCCTCACGACGATCACCGCTGGGCTGCGTGACAATCCGGACCCGACCCGCGACGAGGCCCGCGAGATGATCGCCGGCAACCTCTGCCGCTGCACCGGCTACCAGAACATCGTCGCCTCGGTCCTGCGGGCGGCCGAGCTGTCCGCGACCGCTGAGCGTGACGCATTTGCCGGTCAGACGGGCGGATCGCGGCAGAAACGTCACGCTCAGCGGGAGCGGGGCGGGAACGACGGAGGGGGTACGCCGTGACGACCAAGATGTTCGGCGATCCGATCCCTCGGGTGGAGGACGAGCGACTGCTTCGCGGCCAGGGTCAGTACCTCGACGACCTGGGCAACGACGCCCTCGAGGTCGCCATCGTCCGGTCGCCGCACGCCCATGCCCGGATCGTCGACATCGACGTCGACCCGGCCCTCGACGTCGACGGGCTGGTTGCGATCTACACCTGGGACGACCTCGACGGGCCGCTCGCTGAGCCGCTGCCTCTGCTCATCCCGCACCCGACCCTGACCCACTCGCGAACCCCGTACGCACTCGCCAAGGACGAGGTCAACCACGTCGGCGAGGCAGTCGCGATGGTCGTCGCGACCGACCGCTACGTCGCCGAGGACGCGGCGAGCCGCATTCGGGTCACCTACGACCCACTGCCTCCGGTCGTCGGTATCGCGGCGGCCCGCGCGGCCACCGACCTGGTGCATCGCGACGTCCCGGGCAACCGGGCCGCGCGGATGCGGCAGTCCAACGGCGACGCCGACGCGGCGATCGAGGCCGCACCGCATCGGATCAGCCTCGACCTCGACATCGAGCGCAGCGCGAGTACACCGCTCGAGGGCCGAGGCGTGCTGGCTCGCTGGGACACCGAGTCGTCCCGCCTGCGGATCTGGTCGTCGACCCAGACGTCGACCGGTCTGCGGGCCGCGATCGCCGCCCGGCTCGAGCTCAGCCTCGGACAGGTCGACGTTCTCACGCCCGACGTGGGTGGCGGCTTCGGCGTCAAGATCGTCCACCCGTGGCCGGAAGAGGTGCTGGTGGCGATGGCCGCCCGCGCCTTGGGTCGCCCGGTCAAGTTCACCGAGGACCGCCGCGAGCACTTCATCGCCGCGGCGCACGAGCGCGCGCAGCAGCACCATGTCGAGGCCGGCTACGACGACGAGGGCCGGCTGCTCGGCCTGTCAGTGCGGTTCTGGCACGACAACGGGGCGTACACCCCGTACGGATTGATCGTGCCGATCATCACGTCGACGCAGCTGCTTGGGCCGTACAAGCCCGGCGCCTACACCGTCGAGTTCGAAAGCCTCTACACCAACACGGTCCTGGTCACGCCCTATCGCGGTGCCGGCCGGCCGCAGGGCGCGTACGTGATGGAGCGGACCCTCGACGCGATCGCCGCCGAGCTGGGACTGGACCGGACCGCCGTCCGCGAGGCGAACTTCATCCAGCCCGACGAGATGCCCTACGACCACGGCCTGATCTTCCAGGACGGCAAGCCGCTGCGCTACGACTCCGGCGACTTCCCGGCCTCGCTCGAGAAGCTCAAGAAGCTCGTCGGCTGGGACGAGTTCGAGGCCTTTCGCGACCAGGCCCGCGCCGAAGGCCGCCGGGTCGGCATCGGGATCGGCTGTTACGTCGAGGGCACCGGGGTCGGGCCGTACGAGGGCGGCCACGTCCACATCGAGACCACCGGCAAGGTCAAGGTCGCGACCGGACTGACGTCGCAGGGCCAGGGACACCAGACCGTGTTCGCGCAGATCGTCGCCGACGAGCTCGGAGTGCCGATCGAGGACGTCGAAGTGGTCACCGGCGACACCCGGCGGTTCCCCTATGCGGTCGGGACCTTCGCGTCGCGGGCGGCCGTGATGAGTGGGTCCGCGATCGCCCTGGCAGCCCGCCGGGCCCGGGCCAAGGCGCTGCGGATCGCCGCCGAGGCACTGGAGGCCAGCGAGGACGATCTCGAGATCGTCGACGGCATCGTCCAGGTGCGGGGCGCACCTGACAGCAGGATCGCGCTCGGCACCGTCGCCGTGCTCTCGAACCCGCTGCGCTACGCCTTCGACGAGGCGTCCAAGGCCGCAACCCAGTTCGCCGTCGGCGACCCGACCAAGCCGCCGGTGCCCGAGGGCGACGAGCCGGGTCTGGAGGGCCGCGACTACTACTCGCCGAACCAGTCGACCTTCGCCAACGGCATGCACGCGGCCATCGTCGAGACCGATCCGGACACCGCCGAGGTCCGGATCCTCCGTTACTGCGTCGTGCACGACTGCGGCCCGATGATCAACCCCCGGATCGTCGAGGGTCAGATCCACGGCGGCGTCGGACAGGGCGTCGGGGGAGCGCTGTACGAGCGGATGGCCTACGACGAGTACGGCCAGTTGCTCAACGCCTCCTTCATGGACTTCCTGATGCCGTACGTCACGGAGGTGCCCGAGCAGATCGAGATCGACCATCTCGAGACGCCGTCGCCGCTGAACCCGCTCGGCATCAAGGGACTCGGCGAGGCCGGCATCATCCCGTCGTCGGCCGTGTTCGCGTCCGCGATCGAGGACGCCGAGGGCATCCCGATCCGGTCGATGCCGATCTCGCCGTCGGAGCTGTTCGAGCTGCGGCGGCGGCACGGGACGGACGCCGAGCGGACCGAGACGGGGTCGACGTGAGTCCCGACGTGACGGTCGACAGCCCGGCGCGAGAGCAGCTCGCCGCGATCGCGTCCGGCGGCATCTCTGCCCGGGAGTTGCTCGATCTCCACCTGGCGCGGATCGAGCAGGTCAACCCAGTCGTCAACGCCATCGTCAGTCTCGACCCGGATCGGGCGCGGGCGGCTGCGGCCGAGGCCGACGAACGGCAGGCGCGAGGCGAGCCGCTCGGCGCGTTGCACGGGCTGCCGTTCGCGTTCAAGGACACTCACGAGGTCGCCGGGTGGCGCACCACGTTCGGCTCGCCGCTGATGGCCGACCACGTCTCGGCCCGCGACGACCTGGTCGTCGAGCGGATCCGGGCTGCGGGTGCCGTGCCGATCGGCAAGACCAACGTGCCCGAGTGGGCGGCCGGCTCGCATACCTTCAACCCGATCTTCGGCACCACCCGCAATCCGTACGACCCGTCGCGCTCGGCCGGCGGCTCCAGTGGCGGCGCAGCGGCTGCGGTGGCGTCCGGCATGGTGGCGCTCGCCGACGGCAGCGACATGGGCGGCTCGCTGCGCAATCCGGCATCGTTCTGCAACGTGGTGGGGCTGCGACCGAGCCTCGGGCGAGTGCCGGCGTGGCCGACCACGAACCTGTGGGAGACGACCGGGGTGACCGGTCCGATGGCACGCACGGTCGACGATCTGGCGCTGCTCCTGTCGGTGATCGCGGGACCGGATCCGCGGGTGCCGACGGCAAGCGAGACACCCGGCTCGGCGTTCGCGCCACCCCTGACCGGCGACCTGCGTGGACTGCGGGTTGCCCACACCGTCGACCTAGGCGGAGCGTTCGACGTCGACCGGCAGGTGCGCGAGGTGGTCGACGCTCAAGCGGCCGTCCTGACCGACGCCGGCGCCGTCGTGACCGAGGCCTATCCGGACCTGGTCCGGGCCGAGGAGACCTTCCGCACCTTGCGGGCCTGGCTGTTCCAGGACGCGTTCGGCGACCTGCTGGCCAAGCAGCCGGACGGGTTCAAGCCGACGCTGGCCGACAACATCCGGGCCGGGGCCGACCTGACCGGCCGCGACATCGCCCGCGCGTACACCGACCGCACCCGCCTGGGCGAGCGCATCGGCCGGTTCTTCGAGTCGTACGACCTGCTGGTCATGCCGGTGAGTCAGGTGCCGCCGTTCAGCGCCGAGATGGAGTATCCGACCGAGATCGAGGGCCGGCCGCAACGCAGCTACCTGGACTGGATGCGGTCGGCGTACTTCATCACCGTCACGGGCTGCCCGGCCATCTCGATGCCGGCCGGGTTCACCTCGGAGGGCTGGCCGGTCGGGTTGCAGCTGGTAGGGCCGGCCGGGAGTGAGCGGCGGCTGCTGGAGATCGCGGCGGCCTACGAGCGGCTCATCGACGCCGGTCGGGTCCGGCCCCCGCTGGCCCGATCCACGTCCGTCGCGGGGGATCCAGGTGGAGTCGAGAGCTCCGCCGCGTACGAGAGGGAGCCGGACTGATGAAGGTCGCCGGACAAGCCGTACTGCACGCCTCGCCGCAAGCGGCCTGGGACGCGTTGCTCGATCCCGCCGTGCTGGTTCGCACCATCCCCGGCTGCGAGCGGCTCGAGACGACCGGTGAGAACTCGTACGCGATGACGGTCAATGCCGGAGTCGCGTCGATCAAGGGCACCTACGCCGGGACGGTCGAGCTGCGCGACCTCGACGAGCCGCGGTCGCTGATCATGCGGGCCGCCGGCGCCGGTGCGCCCGGCACGATCGACACCTCGGTCGCGGTGCGGTTCACCGAGGACGGCCAGGCAGGGACGACGCAGGTGAGCTACGACGCCGACGCTATCGTCGGCGGCATGCTGGGCGGAGTCGGCCAGCGCATGCTGACCAGCGTCAGCAAGCGGATGGCGGCGGAGTTCTTCGGCTCCGTCGACGCCGTGCTTACCGGGACCGAGCCGGCGGCCGCTCCATCGGCAGCCGGTCCGGCCGAGGCCGGCAGCGGCGCTCCACAGGCATCGGGCACCGGGACGGTCTACACCGCGCCCAGCCGTCCGGCGTCCGGTCGGGACGAGTTCGTCAAGGGCATCGCGGTCGGCGCCGGACTCGTGCTGCTCGGCGTGATCGCCGGTGCCGTCGCGAGCCGCCGCCGGCGCTGACCAGCAGGCGACCTTGGTCCCTAGTCGGCACGGGGGCGATGACCGAGGCTGAGTGGCGGAACCCACGAGAGGCCGCCATGAAGATCGATGAATTCCTGAGTAGGTCGCACGAGTCCGTCTCGGCCCGGCGGGTGTACGCCGAGCCGTACGAGGCCGACGGCGTCACCGTGATCGCCGCGGCGAGCATTGCCGGCGGTGGCGGCGGAGGTGGCGGAGGCGACAGCGAGGGCAACGAAGGCGGTGGCGGCGGTTTCGGACTCCACGGGCGTCCGGCCGGCGCCTATGTGATCAAGGAAGGCAAGGTGCAATGGGTTCCGGCCGTCGACGTCCACCGGATCTTCTTCGGGGTGTGCGCCGTGGCGGTCGCCTACCTGCTCGGCCGCGGTTGGACCGAGCGAGCCCGGATGCGGTCGACGCGGCGGGCTCTAGCCGCCCAGACCGCCGCGCAGACCGCCGACCGGGTCACGACCGCACTGCTGAGTCGATCAGCGTCAGATCGAGGCGTTCCCGGCCGGGTCGCAGCCGCTTTGCCCATGTTGAGTGCAGCCCGTCGATCTCGCCGGCGGTCAGAAGCCGCGACTCCTTGACGACGATGCCGTGGGCGGCGTACGGCTCGACCAGCGTCGACATCACGTACTCCGGCGTGAGCTGCCGCAGCTGCCGCATCCGGATCGGCGCGTTCGACTGCCAGGGCTCGCCGTTGACGACCATGCGCAGGCCGGCGCCGGGTCGGGCGAGGGCCGTCAGTCCGTTGAGTACGGCGGAGTCGGCCAGGGCGATTCCCTCGAGGAGATCACCCCACGGCAGGCGTACGTGGATCTCGTCGGCCTTGCCGAGCAACGCCTCCGGCGGGTCCTGTGCCCGCGCCAGGGCGAGCACCAGGTTGGGCACACCGCCTCGCTCCGGGCGCCGACCGGCTCGGCGCGACGTCTCGATCAGCTGCTTGTGCACCACGTCGAGTCCGACGACCAAGGTGTCGGGGGACGCCTTGGCGAGTGCGTACGCCGCGCGCCCGTCTCCGGTGCCGACGTCGATGACGATCTAACGTCAGGGGTTCATAAGGACGTCGGTCTCGGCGCGAGACAGGGTGACGAGCTGCTTTCCTCTCACGACACGCATGGCCCGGACCGTAGTCATCGGCTCGCTCTGACGCCATCGAGTTTCCGACTGTTGGCGCGAAACCGCAGGTCGGCGCCGGAGTTGGTGCGAGAATGCACTAATTCTCGGGTCGGGCCGCTGTCCCGGTCGGGTTGAATACCGCCATGGGCATCCGGATCGGCATCGACACCGGGGGGACGTTCACCGACGTCGTCGCGGTCGACGACGAGTCCGGCCGGGTCGTGACCACGAAGACTCCCTCGACGCCGAGCGATCCCGCCGACGGCTTCATGGCCGGCGTCACCAAGGTGCTCGACCGGCTCGGACTGACCGAGGCCGAGGGCGCCGCCGCACTCACCTCGGTCAGCCACGGCACCACGGTCGCGACCAACCAGCTCCTCGAGGGCAAGGTCGGCCGGCTCGGGTTCGTGACGACGACCGGGTACGAGTTCGTGCTCGAGATCGCCCGGCAGTCGGTGCCCGACGGCTACGGCAACTCGTACTTCTGGGTCAAGCCCGACCGCATCGTCGCGGTCGACCGGGTCCGCACGGTCGGCGGCCGGCTCGACCACACCGGGGCCGAGCTCACGCCGTTCGACGAGGACGAGGCACGGGCGGCGGCGCGATGGTTCCGGGACCAGGGCATCGACACGATCGGCGTCTGCTTCCTGCACTCATACGCGAATCCCGCCCACGAGGTCCGGATGCGCGACGTACTCGCGACCGAGCATCCGAATGCCACGGTGTCGATCTCGTCGCAGGTGCTCCGCGAGTACCGGGAGTACGAGCGCTCGATGACGACCCTCGTCGACGCGGCGGTCAAGCCGAAGGTCGCTGCGTACGTGAGCCGGATCCAGCAGCGACTCGACGCGTTCACCGGGCGCGCGGACCGGACCGTGCCGTTCTACGTCATGAAGTCCAACGGCGGCGTGCTCGGCGCGAGTGAGGTCGTGGAGCAGCCGATCAGCACGGTCCTGTCCGGCCCGGCCGCGGGTGCACTGGGCGCCGCTCTGCTGGCCAGTCGAGCCGGCTTCGACAAGGTGCTGACCTGTGACGGCGGCGGCACGTCGACCGACGTCTCGGTCGTGATCGACGGTGATCCGACGCTCACGACGGAGGGATCGGTCGGGGCGTACCCCAGCAAGATCCCGATGATCGACGTGGTCACGGTCGGCGCCGGCGGCGGCTCGATCGCCTGGCTGTCGCCGGAGGGCGCGCTGAAGGTCGGGCCGCAGTCGGCCGGCGCCGATCCGGGCCCGCTGTGCTACGGCCACGGCGGGACCGACGTCACCGTCACCGACGCACATCTGCTGCTGGGCCGGATCCCGCCGCATCTGCTGGGCGGTGAGATCCCACTCGACGTCGATGCCGCACGAGACGGTCTCGGCGCCCTGGCCGGCAAGCTGTCGCTGACACCGGCGGAGGCCGCGGTCGGCGTGCTCGAGATCTCGGCGTGGAACCAGGCGAACGCACTGCGCCAGATCACCGTGCAACGCGGCCTCGACGTCCGCGACTTCACGCTGACGACGTTCGGCGGCTCGGGATCGCTACTGGCCTGCCGGCTGATCGACGTGCTGGGCGTGCCGCGGGTGCTCGTGCCACCGGATCCGGGCAACGTGTCGGCGTTCGGGCTGCTGACCGTGGACGTCAAGAACGACTGCGTACGCACCGACGTCGCGTTGCATGCGGAATTGGATCTGGCCCGCGTCGACGCCCGGTTCGACGAGCTCACGAGGCAGGCAGCGTCGACGCTGGACGCCGAGGGCTTCGACCGTTCGCTGCATCGGTACGCCCGGACCGCCGACCTGCGCTACTTCGGCCAGGCGTACGAGGTGCGGGTGCCGGTGCCGGACGGGCCGGTCGATCGCGACCTGGTCGACGCCGTCGCGGACGCCTTCCATCATGCGCATCGGGCGCTCTACGGCTACGACTTTGCCGGCGACGCGCGTCAGCAGGTCGAATGGGTAAACCTCCGGGTGTCCGGCATCGGTCCGATCCGGCGACCCGAGATCGGCGAACGCGCCGCAGCAGTTGGATCGCCGGTGCCGTCGGGCCGCCGACCGGTCTGCTTCGACGCCGCCGACGGCGAGGTCGACTCGGCGCTGTACTGGCGTCCGGATCTCGCGCCGGAGCATCGGATCGTCGGCCCGGCCGTCGTCGAGGAGTACGGCGCCACGGTCCCGATCCATCCCGGCTTCGAGGCCCGAGCCGACGGCTGGGGCAACCTCGTACTCACCCGCACGGATCTTGAGGGATCGGGGTAGCCATAGCTACCTGAATCGCTCAAGATCCGCTGTCGGCGACGGCTGGTTGGCTGCTGCCATGACGACTGACGACGGCCGTCGCGACTTCAGCGGTTGGCCGCCATTGCTGGAGCTGCGGCAGTACGCGCTGCACCCGGGCCGACGCGACGACCTGATCGACCTGTTCGACGCGGAGTTCGTCGAGTCGCAGGAACGCCTCGGGATGGGGGTCTACGGACAGTTCCGCGATCTCGACGACCCGGATCGGTTCGTGTGGCTGCGGGGCTATCCGGATGGGTCGCCCGACCGGCGCGGTGAGGCGCTGGCCGCGTTCTACGGCGGACCGGACTGGGCCGAGCACGGACCGGCGGCCAACGCCACGATGCTCGACTCCGACGACGTGTTCCTGCTGGCGCCGCTGACCGATGAGGAGCCGTTCGCGGGCGACGCCGTCCATCCGCCGGTGGGTGCCGAGCCGCCCGAGTCGGTATACGACCTCACGGTGTGCCTGCTCGACAAGCCGGCCGACGAGACCCTGCGGGATCACGTGTCGACCGAGGTGGCGCCCGTGGTGAGCGGGCTGGCCGAAGCGCCAATGGCGGCGTTCGCGACTGCCTCGGTCCCGAACACGTTCCCGACCCTGCCCGTGCGCGAGGGTGAGCCGGTCATCGCCTGGCTCGTCCGCCTGCCCGACGCGGCTGCGCACGCTGCCTATCGGCGTCGTCTGGCCGAGAGCGAGCAATGGCAGCAGGCGGTGTGGCCGCGACTGGAGTCGGCGTCTCGGGCCGCGCCGTTGCGACTCCGGCTGGCGCCGACCGGACGGTCCCGGCTGCGCTAGCGGGGTCACGCTTGACGCCGACAGATGCCGACCGATCTTGAGGGATTCGGGTAGCCATGACGACCCCAATCCCTCAAGATTCGTCTCGCGCCGTGCGGATTCGTCTCGCGTCGAGCGCTCCGTAGCCTGGTCGGATGACCTCTGCGCTCGTACTGATCGACCTGATGCCGCGGATCGTCGCGCTACCGCTCGAGCCGTATTCCGGCGACGAGGTGCTCGAACGCAGCCAACGCCTGGCCGAGGCGTTCCGGGCCGCCGGACGACCGGTGGTGCTGGTCCGGGTGGAGCGGCCCAACGTCGCTGCGCAGCCGCCGGGCAGCGAACTCGCCGAGGGACTGGAGCAGCCCGGTGACATCGTGGTCGTCAAGCACACGATCGGCGCGTTCCACGAGACCGACCTGCACGAGCGGCTCCAGGAACGCGGCGCCACCGCCATCGTGATCGGCGGCATCGCGACGACCATGGGCGTCGAGTCGACGGCCCGGGCGGCCAGCGATCACGGCTACGACCTGGAGTTCGTCTCGGACGCGATGTCGGGTTTCGCCGCCGACGAGCACGAGTTCACGGTGTGGCGGATCTTTCCGCGGTTCGGCGAGGTGCGTACGGCCGACGACTACCTGTCGGACCGATCTTGAGGGCCTTGGGTAGCCATCGCTACCCGAAACCCTCAAGATTCGTCCCATGACGTCTGCGACCGTGCCGACCGCGTTCCCGTTCGGCATGCTGACCGCCGACGCCGGAGCCTCGGTCGATCCGGTCGTGCTCGAGATCGTCCAGGGCAGCCTGGCGTCGGTCGAACGCGAGGTCGAGACCGCTATCGCGCGCACCGCCCGGTCGCCGATGATCCGCGACGCCCACGACTTCCGCGCCGGCATCCACGACCGGCTGCTCCGCAAGCTCACCGGCCGGTCGTACAGCGCCCTGGTGCATCCGGTCGCCCGCGACTTCCCACTCGACCAGATGCGTCCGGGCGACGTGTTCTTCCACAACGACGTCTACCGGTCCGAGGGCGGGATCGGCCACCTGCCGGACCTCTGCGTGACGGTCCCGGTGTTCGACGAGACGGGCGGAGCCCCCGAGGTGGTCGCCTTCGTCCAAGCCTTCGGGCACCACGACGACATCGGCGGCGCCGTCCCGGGCTCGATGCCGAGCCACGCCACGACGGTCTTCGAGGAGGGCCTGATGGTGCCGCCGATCAAGCTCTGGGAGGACGGCCGGCCGAACCGAGCGGCGATGACGATCATGACCCGCAACTCGCGGATGCCCGAGTCACTCGCGGCCGACCTCGACGCCGAGTGCTCGGCCTGCCTGATGGGCGCACGACGGCTCGGCGAGTTGTTCGAGCGATACGGCCGCGACGTCGTCGAGTCGTGCTTCGACGCGATCATCGACCGTACGACCCGGACGTACCGACGCGAGATCCTGAGCAAGATCCCGGTCGGCACCTGGATGTGGGAGGACTACGCCGAGCACGACGGCGTCGACGACCCGAAACTGCATCGGCAGCGCATCACCCTGACCCGCACGGCGCCTGACGACCGGGACGGCGAACGGCTGATCATCGACTTCGACGGCACGTCACCGCAGGCCAAGGGCCCGATCAACCACTGCGGCGACTACGCGGACGGCGTCTTCCTGAAGAAGTGGCTCGCGCCCATCCTGCGCAACCTGGCGGACACGCCCGAGCGGATGGCCGAACTCGACGTCAACGAGGGCATCGTGCCGCTGATCGAGATGCGGTTCCCCGACAAGGGCACGCTGCTGACGCCGATCTACCCGGCGCCCACCAACGCCCGCACGTTCGTGATCCTCCGACTGCTCGGCGTCCTCGCCGGCGTGCTCGCGAAGGCCGTCGACGGCGACATGCCAGCCGACCAGGAGACCATCCGCTACACCGGCGTGTACGGCACCGACTCGGCCGGCCGCTCCTATCTGATGCGCGAGGTGCTCGGCGGCGGCTCCGGCGGCCGGCCGCACGGCGACGGCGAGGACACGATCCACGTCGTGCCGGACTCCCGGAACCTGCCGACCGAGTTCACCGAGTCGCGGTTTCCCTTCATCGTCGAGCGGCTCGGTCTCGCCCTCGACTCGGGCGGGCCGGGGGAGCATCGCGGCGGGCTCGGCTACGACAAGCAGATCCGGATGCTCCGCGACGCGCACTTCATGTCGATCGCGGACCGCTCGATCCTGGCGTGCTGGGGAGTGCGTGGTGGTCTGGCGGGTCGACCGTTCCGCGTCACGATCGACCCAGGCGGCCCAAACGAGCGAGAGGTCGATGCCCTCGCCGACGCCGAGCCGGTGCGAGCGGGCGAGCTGATCCGGATCGAGACGACCGGCGGCGGCGGATGGGGCGATCCACTGCGACGCGATCCGGAGCTCGTCATCCGCGACGTGCGGTGGGGCAAGGTGTCGCCGGCCGGCGCCCGGAACGACTACGGAGTCGTGCTGACCGGGACGGTAGGCGCCGGCGATCTGGCCTGGGACGCCGAGGCGACTCAGTCGCTGCGAGCCGAGTTGGCCGACGCCCGTCCCGAGGAGCAGCCGTTCTTCGATCGCGGTCCCGGGTACCCCCGGTTGGCCGATGGAGCGACCGCGGCCGACTGCGACTGGCCCTGACGCTAGGGCCTGGGCAGTCCGCGCTCGACCATGAACCGCACGGCCTCGTTCATGTTGGTGGGCTGCAGTTCGATGTCGGGGTGATTGCGGGGCCACACTCGAAACACTTCGTCGACGAAACCCTGGCCGACGGACTCCACGCCCCGAAAATCCAGCTCGACCTCGCGGAACTGTTCCAGTCCAGCCAGCAGTCGCTTCGCCTCGCTGCGGCTAACGAACTCGGTGCCGATCTCGAACAGCTTGATGACCGGACGAGTACGTACGAAGTCGTGGTCCATCGTGAACTCGCGGAACAGGCTCGTCAGGTTCCGATCTGTTTCTAGGTCCAGGCTCATTCGCACCGTCGTCCCGTCCGATACCGCGCTGGTGCCCACTGCTTCGTCGGTGCGCTCGTTGTCGACCGACCAGCGAACCTCGTTGCTTTCGAGCACGAAGATGTCGACTGCCTTCGACGTGAAGAAGATGCCCTCTCCAGTGTGGGCAGACGGATCCGTCGTTCGCTTGCCCTTGGTCAGCTCGGCGATGGCTGCGAATTTGTCGGTGAGGTCGAGGCCGCTCCTTATCCGTTCGAAGACACCGACGCCGTCGTCGGAGACGACGAGCCGGATCTCGGCCGGGTCGATCCAGAGGCTCACCTCAACCCGCTCGCCGTCGGAGTGGTCGATGGCGTTGTTGACCATTTCGGTGACCGCATACGCGGCGATCTGCTGTGCCTGCGGGTGGTCGGCAAGTTCACCGGCTGCGGCCTTCACTTCGGCCCAGACCTTGTCCTCCGCGAGACCCCGGAGCTCGAAGCTGCGACGCCAGCGCGGTGCGGCCTCCGGAGGAAATGGCTCCAGAGCCCGCCGGTACTCTCGCCAGGCCTCGTCCACTTCGTCGAGATCGAAGCGTCGGTGGCCGCCGCTGGTCGTCGTCGCTGGAAGAACCCCCTCCTCCACGAGCTGCCGCACCCAGCTGGGGGAGAGGCCCAGACGGTCGGCAACCACGCTGATGCTGACACGGCCGCTCTCAGGATCCGCCACGCTGCTACTCCGAAAATCTACAGTCCACTGGCGATTTTACGCGCTTCTGAAGGACAAAATCTACACTCACTGTTGATTTTCGCGTGCGTGCGGCTCCAAAATCAACACCTGACTGTTGATTTTCTTCGCGTTCGACCAGGAGCTCGAGTGAAATCGCGAGTGGCGCGGTGTGGACGGATGGCGATCACATGCCTAGGATTCCTAGGTATGGACTCCGCTCGCCTTAAAGGCAACCTCGACCTGCTCGTGCTGTCGGTCCTCGCCGACGGCCCGGCGCATGGGTACGGCATCATCACGATGCTGCGGGATCGCAGTGACGGCGCCTTCGATCTCGCTGAAGGCACCGTCTATCCGGCCCTGCACAAACTCGAGAAGGCCAGCCACATCATGAGCTGGTGGGACGAGAACGGCCCGCGCCGACGCCGGATGTACGACCTGACTCCCCAGGGCAAGCGCCAGCTTGCTGCGGAACGCAAGCGCTGGCTCGGCTTCGCTCGCGGCGTGCAGTCCGTGGTGGGGGTGCCTTCATGACGGCCGCGAGTCCGATCGAGGGCTTCCTCGATGCGCTGTACGACGAGCTTCGCGACGCCGACGCGGCCGCGGCCCGGCGACTGCTCGCCGAGGCGGAGTCGCATCTGCGGGAGAGCGCCGACGCCCTTGAAGCGACCGGGCTGGAACGGCTCGAGGCGGAGAGAGCGGCTGTCGAGCGGTTCGGTACGCCGGGCGAGATCGTCGCGGCTGCCCGACCGGCGGTCCACACCCGGCTCGTCGGCCTGGTCGCCGGGTCGGTCCGACCGCTCGTCCTGCTGCTCGGCGCCGGCCTGGTCGCGGTCGGGGTGAGCGGCGCCGTGGCGGCGGCGATGTCCGCGGCCTTCGGGTCGGACTTCGTCGGGTCGATGCACCAGACGTACACCGCCGCCGCCTGCGGCCACTTCCTTGCCGTCCAGCCGACGGCGACATCGTGCACCCAGGCTGCCGTCCTCGAGACCAGTCACGACGCGATCGCGCTCCGGTTGCTCGCCGGCGGGCTCGGGCTGATCCTGCTCGGCGTCGGGTGGGTGTGGACCCGGCGCGGTAGCGAGCTCGGACGCGGGTACCGCCTGTCGCCGGTGGTCTGGTTGACCGTCGGATTCACCGCGTTCGCGGTCGCCGCCGCCGGCCTCTCGGTGCAATCCACCGACCTCGCGACGAACTACGGCAGCGACGGGGTCGGCTTCTACCTCAGCGGCGCCCTCGTGGCGGCATTCGCTGCCGTCGCCTTCGCGGTGCCCCTGACCCGTCGCGTGCTCCCCGCAGCGGAGCCGGATCGACCCTGACCGCCTACCCCAGCGGTGCAGGTGCCTGGGGATTGTCGATCTGGCCGGGAACCGTTCGTGTAGAGGATGAGAGCACCCGAACGGAGGAGCACCATGCCGGATCCACGCGTCCTGACCGACGGCCTCGTCGTCGGCGAGTCGCCGCGGTGGCACGACGGCCGGCTGTGGCTGTCCCACTGGGGCGCCCGCGAGGTCCTGGCCGTCGATCTGACCGGCGACCGCGAGATCATGGCCACTGCGCCAGTCGATGTCGCGTTCTCGATCGACTGGCTGCCCGGCGGGCCGCTGCTGGTCACGACGGGGCCGGAGGGCCGGCTGCTCCGGCAACAGCCCGACGGTTCGATGGTCGACCACGCCGACCTGACTGGACTCGCGTTCGAGGGACTCAACGAGATCGTCGTCGACGGCCGCGGCAACGTCTATGTCAACGGCGGCAACGACTTCGATCCGCCCGAGGGCGTCGTCCCGGGCGGCATCGCGATCGTGACGCCGGACGGCGAGGTACGACACGTCGCCGATCGCCTCGCCTTCCCCAACGGCATGGCGGTGACGCCGGACAACGCCACGCTGATCGTCGCCGAATCCCATGCCCGTTGCCTGACCGCGTACGACATCGCGACTGACGGCAGCCTGTCGAACCGCCGGGTGTGGGCCGACGTCGGTGACGGTCCGCCGGACGGCATCTGCATCGATGCCGAGGGAGCCGTCTGGTACGCCGACGTACCGCACGGCCGCTGCGTCCGGGTCCGCGAGGGCGGCCAGATCCTGCAGACCGTCGACGTCGATCGCGGCTGCTTCGCCTGCATGCTCGGCGGCCCGGACGGTTCGACACTGTTCATAGCCGCTGCGGAGTGGCGTGGGCCCGAGCGCATCTTCGACCAGCCGTACTCCGGACAGGTGCTCGCCGTCGACGCCCCTGCGCCGGGGGCCGGCTGGCCGTGAGAACACGAGACGACAAGGAGAGTTCCCGATGAAGCATTACCTGCTGAGCGTCTATCAGCCCGACGGCCCACCGCCCGAACCCGCGATCCTCGATCCGATCATGCGAGACATCGCCGCGGTCGAGCAGGAGATGAAGGACGCGGGAGTCTGGGTCTTCAGCGGCGGTCTGCATGCGCCGAGCACGGCCACGGTCCTGCAGCGCAAGGACGACGACGTCCTCACGATCGACGGGCCGTACGTCGAAGGCAAGGAGCATCTGGGCGGCTTCACGATCGTCAAGGCCCCGGACCTGGATGCCGCTCTCGAGTGGGGACGCAAGCTCGCCACGGCGATTCAGGCGCTTCCGATCGAGGTACGTCCCTTCCAGGACTCGATCGGCGGCTGATGCCCACCGCGCCGACCGTCCCGAGCGAGGAGATCGAGCGGATCTTCCGCGCGGAGTACGGCCGCTCGGTGGCCGTCCTGGTCCGCGTCTTTGGCGACATCGACATCGCGGAGGAAGCCGTACAGGACGCCTTCGCGATCGCGCTGCAACGGTGGCCCGCCGACGGGCTGCCGCCCAGCCCGGCCGGCTGGATCATCACTACGGCTCGCAACCGGGCGATCGACCGGCTTCGCCGCGAGGAGTCGCGGGACGACCGCCAGGCCCAGGCGGCCTTGCTTCATGCCCGCGACGAGCCAGTGGAGGAGGGACCCGTGCGCGACGAACGGCTTCGCCTGATCTTCACCTGCTGCCACCCGGCCCTGGCGCCGGCCGCCCGGGTCGCCCTGACACTTCGCCTCCTCGGCGGACTCAGCACGGCGGAGATCGCTCGTGCCTTCCTGGTGTCCGAGTCGACGATGGCGCAGCGGCTGGTCAGGGCCAAGGGCAAGATCCGCGACGCCGGCATCCCGTACCGGATCCCAAGGGAGGCCGACCTCCCGGACCGGCTGCGTGCCGTGCTCGCGGTGATCTACCTGATCTATAACGAGGGACACACGGCGAGCTCGGGGGAGCGGCTCGACCGGGCCGATCTCGGTGCGGAAGCGATCCGGCTCGGGCGCGTGCTGGTGGAGCTGATGCCCGACGAGCCGGAGGCGCAGGGACTGCTCGCGCTGATGCTGCTGCTCGAGTCCCGTCGGCCGGCGCGGGCGACCGCGGACGGTGGGCTCGTGCTGCTGGCCGATCAGGATCGCCGCCTGTGGGATCGGGACCTGATCGACGAGGGCCAGGCGGTCGTCCGCCGCTGCCTGCGACGCGATGATCCGGGGCCGTACCAGATCCAGGCGGCGATCAACGCGGTCCACAGCGACGCATCGGCCGTGCAGGACACCGACTGGCGGCAGATCGTACGGCTCTACGACCAGCTGCTCGCGGTGTCGCCGACTCCGGTCGTCGCGCTCAACCGGGCGGTGGCTGTCGCCGAGGTGGACGGTCCGGAGGCCGGTCTTGCACTTGTCGATGCCCTCGATCTGGACGGCTACTACGTCTTCCACGCGATCCGGGCCGATCTGTTGCGCCGGCTGGGGCGCAATGCCGAGGCAGCTGCCGCTTATGCCGCCGCGATCGAGCGCACCGACAACGCCGCTGAGCAGGAGTACCTCCAAGGCCGTCGCGACGCCTTGAAGTAGATAGCAAGCTATGGAAAGATGCATAGCAAGCTATTGATATAGGTGATGTCGATGACCGCACGGAAGCCGGGTGGAGCACGGCAGGTCCGGACCGTCCAGCGATGGGTGCATCTGGCCAGCGCAGCCCTGCTCCTCGCGTTCATCTACCTGACGCCCGACACCGACTCGACCCTGATGGAGCTGATCCGCTGGGTCGGCGTCCCGGTGCTGGCCGCCAGCGGGATCGCGATGTGGCAGTGGCCGCGGGTGCGAGGGCTCCGCCGTCGCTGGGTCCACGCGTGAGCACCCGGGAGCCGGAGCCGTTCGCCCGGCAGTCCTCGCTCGGCTACCAGGTCAACCATCTCGCCCGGCTGCTCGCCCAGGCGCTCCGCCATCGGATCGAGGAGGTCGGCGTCGTGCCGGGGCAGTTCGCCCAACTCCTCGCACTCTACGAGCAGGACGGCCTGACCCAAAGCGAGCTGAGTCGCCGGGTCCGGATCGAGCAGCCCACGATGGCCGTGACGCTCAAGCGGATGGAGCGCGACGGCCTCGTCGAGCGGGTGCCCGACCCGTCCGACCGGCGGCAGGCCCTGGTGCTCCTGACCGAGCGAGCGCATCGGCTGGAGGGCGACCTGACCGATGCCGCCCGGGCGATCAACGCCGAGGCCGTCGACGGTCTGAGCGCGGCCGAGATCAGCGCCTTCATGCGTACGCTCGACCAGCTGATCGCCAATCTCGAGTCCGACCGGTCCGTGCGCCAGGACGCAGCCGACGAACCGAGCTCGCCCTAGGCCAGGCCGCCGAAGAAGACCTGGATCTCGGTGACCTGGTCGCCCCCGACCGTGTGCACCTCGACATTGCTGTGCCGCTGTCCGGTCTGGAGCGACCCGTACTCGTAGCGGATGAAGACGTCGTCGCCCTCGGTCGGGACGACGTCGACCAGCCGATACGAGTCGAGTTGGACGCTGGCCGGGAAGCAGCGCTCGAAGAACGTCGCCTTGTCGAGGCGGTCGTCCTGCGGGCTGGTGAACGAGAAGTCGTCGGCGATCAGTCGGTCCGCGGCCGTGGCGTCCTGGGCGAGGTAGCTCTGGACGAGCGCGCGGACCACGTCGGCATGTGCCATCTGGCTCATTTCCTTCCGTATCGGATCGTTATTCGGATAGACCGGCGCTGTCTTCATAACTCATCGCTCGCCCGTTGAATCGGCGCGTTAGCCTCGCCCCATGCGACTGCTCATTGCGCTTGGCGGGAACGCCATGACGGGTCCGGACGGGGAGGCCGGACCGGAGGATCAACGGGTCGCCATCGCCACTGCGATGGAGACCGTGGCCGACCTCGTGGTCGCCGGCTACGGCATCGTCCTGACGCACGGCAACGGACCCCAGGTCGGCAATCTGCTGCTCAAGAACGAGCTGGCGGCCGACATCGTGCCACCGGTCCCATTGGACTGGTGCGGCGCCCAGACCCAGGCCACGATCGGCATGCTGGCGCTCAACGCACTCGACCGGACGCTCGCGGCGCGCGGCTCCTCGACCCGGTCGGCCGCGCTGATCTCTCGTACCCTCGTCGATCGCGACGATCCGGCGTTCCTGCATCCGACCAAGCCGATCGGGCGCTACCTGCCGTACGAGGACGCGCAGCTGATGATCGAGCACGGTCAGCACTGGGTCGACCGAGGCGTACGCGGCTGGCGCCGGGTCGTCGGGTCGCCCGAGCCGCGGGCCTGTCTCGACGTCGCCGCGGCGACCACACTGCTGGACGACGGCTGGGTGATCGTGTGCTCCGGCGGCGGCGGGATTCCGACCGTCTACGACGAGGAGCAGGGCTACGTCGGCGTCGAGGCCGTGATCGACAAGGACTTCACGGCCGCGCTGCTCGCCGAGCAGCTCAACGCCGATCGGCTGGTGATCGCGACCGACGTCGACGCGGCTGTGATCGGGTGGGAGACGCCACAGGCCCGGTCCCTCGGCCGCGTGACGGCCGGCGAGATGCGCAAGTACGCCGCCGACGGCGAGTTCGCCAGCGGGTCGATGGGGCCGAAGGTCGAGGCAGCCTGCCGGTTCGTCGAACGTACGGGTCGGCCGGCGGCGATCACGTCGCTCGGCCGGATTGCCGAGGCGGTCGACGGTCAGGCCGGTACGGTCGTCGTACCCGACGAAAGGTAGATCGCAGATGCCCTCGGCCATCGAAGTCCGCAAGGTGCCGATCCATTCGGTCGCCGACGCCAGCGAGCTCGAGCGGCTGCTCGACGACGGAGTGATGGAGGCCGACCGGGTCATCGCCATCATCGGCAAGACCGAGGGCAACGGCGGCGTCAACGACTACACCCGGATCATCGCCGACCGGGCCTTTCGCGAGGTGCTCGTCGCCAGGGGTACCCGCTCGGCCGACGAGGTCGACCAGGTCCCGATCGTGTGGTCCGGCGGCACCGACGGCGTGATCAGTCCGCACGCCACGATCTTCGCGACCGTGCCGGGCGGTGCGGCACCCGCGACCGACGAGCCTCGGATCACCGTCGGCTACGCGATGAGCGAGCCGCTGCTGCCTGAGGAGATCGGCCGGGCCGGCATGATCACCAAGGTCGCCGACGGCGTACGCGCGGCGATGGCCGAGGCGGGGATCACCGATCCGGCCGACGTGCATTATGTCCAGACCAAGACGCCGCTGCTGACGATCCATACGATCCGCGACGCCAAGAGCCGGGGCCACACGGTGTGGACCGAGCACACGCACGAGTCGATGGACCTGTCCAACGGGTGTACGGCCCTCGGCGTCGCGGTGGCGCTCGGCGAGATCGAGATGCCGCCGGACGAGGACGTCATGCACAACCGCGAGCTCTACTCCGCGGTGGCGTCCTGCTCGTCCGGCGTCGAGCTGGACCGGGCCCAGGTGGTCGTCGTCGGCAACGCCAGGGGCGTCGGTGGCCGCTATCGGATCGGGCACGCCGTCATGCAGGACGCGCTGGACGCCGACGGCATCTGGGCCGCGATCCGCGACGCGGGTCTCGACCTGCCGGAGCGGCCGCATCCGTCGGACCTCGACGACCGGCTGGTCAACGTCTTCCTCAAGTGCGAGGTGAGCCAGGACGGCGAGGTACGCGGCCGGCGCAACGCCATGCTCGACGACTCCGACGTGCATTGGCACCGCCAGATCAAGGCCTGTGTCGGTGGCGTCACCGCCGCGGTGACCGGCGACCCGGCCGTCTTCGTGTCGGTGTCGGCCGCTCATCAGGGTCCGGACGGCGGCGGCCCGGTCGCTGCCATCGTCGACCTCGGCTGACCCCGGCCCGTCCGCTGAGCGTGACGTTTCTGCCGCCAAACCTGGGCTTTCATGGTAAGTACGTCACGCCCAGCGGTCCGGGGCTCCCGCGCTGCGTCAGCGGCCGAGGCGGGCGACCCGTGCGACCAGGCGGGCCGGAGTGATGCGGGACAGCCCGGTGATCGCCTTGTAGCGGAAGGTCGGCACCGAGACGGCCACGCCGCGGTCCAGGTCGGCCAGACCGCTGCGGACCACCTCACCGGCGTCGAGCCACATCCAGCTCGGGATGTTGTTGGTCCGGGCGCCCATGCGCTGGTGGAACTCCGTATGCACGAAGCCCGGGCACAACGCCATCACGCGAACCCCCTGACCGGCATACCCATAGTGCGCCCAGCGGCTGAAGCTGATCACCCAGGCCTTGTGCGCGCCGTAGGAGCCGCGCGGAGTGAAGCCGGCGACGCTCGCGACGTTGACGATCCCGCCCCGGCGGCGCGACGACATGGCGTTCAGCGCGGCGTGGGTCAGATGCATCGGCGCCCGCACCATCACGGTGAGGACGGCCTCCTCCTCCTCGATCGGGTTCTCGGTGAACCGCTTGCGGAGGGCGAAGCCGGCGTTGTTGACCAGCAGGTCGATCGGGCGATCGTCGCTGGCGAGGTCCTTGGCGACTCGCTTGATGCCGGTCGTCGTGGATAGATCGGCGGTACGGGTCCGGACCTCGACTCCGTGGGCGTCGGTCAGCTCCTTCGCCACGGTCTTCAGCCGCTCTTGGTCGCGGGCGACCAGCACCAGGTTGTGTCCCCGGGTCGCAAGCTCGGTCGCGAAGGCATTGCCGATACCCGCCGTCGCTCCGGTGATGAGGGCCGTTCCAGGCATCCCCTGAGCATTGCGGTCCGCGATCCCGGCGGCAAGTCGGAACTGCCGTCAGAGTCCGGCACAATGACCAAGTGACCCGGACCATCGCGGTCGCCAACCAGAAGGGCGGCGTCGCCAAGACCACCACCGTGGCGACGCTCGGGGCGGCACTGTTCCAGCAGGGCCAGCGGGTTCTCCTCGTCGATCTGGACCCGCAGGCCTGCCTCACCTTCTCCCTCGGGATCGATCCTGAGGACCTCGACACCTCGGTGCATCAGATGCTCGTACGCGAGCGCACTCCCCACGAGGTCATCGTGACCACCGACGACGGTCCGGACCTGATGCCCGCGACGATCGAGTTGGCCGGCACCGAGTCCACACTGCTGTCCCGGTCCGGCAGCGAGCAGGTCCTGCGGTCCGCACTCGTGCCGGTGGCCACCGAGTACGACTGGATCTTCCTCGACTGCCCGCCGTCGCTCGGCATGCTCACCGTGGCGGCGTTGTCCGCGGCCGACGAGGTGCTGATCCCGCTCCAGTGCGAGACCCTCTCGCATCGCGGGGTCGGCCAGCTGCTCGACACCGTCCACGACGTGCGCCGCTATACCAACCCGGACCTGGTCGTGCTCGGCGTGCTGCCGACCCTGTACGACGGCCGGACGAAGCATGCCAGGGCGGTCCTCGACACGATCGGATCGACCTACGACCTTCCGGTGCTCGCGCCGGCGATTCCCAAGACGGTCCGGTTTGCCGAGGCGCCGGCGATCGGGCGGTCGATCCTCGGCACGGCGCGCTCGCACCCTGGTGCGCAGGCCTATCGGGACCTGGCGACGACGCTCCAGGACGGCGCCGGGCCGGTCGCGCCGTAGCACCGCGAGCCTGGGCCGGGCCTCTACGATGTCCGGGTGGAGAAGAGAGGCGCGGCAGGTCGACGACCGGTCGCTGGTCGCAGCCGGCCTCGCTATGGCCGGATCGCGTTTCTCGCGACATCGCTCACCCTGACCCTCGCCGCTGCCGGCGCGGCCGCCGGGTTCGTGCCCTACCGCAGTGCCGAGGCGCCGATGCTCCCGCCGGCCGAAGCCGAGACGAGTCCGGACGATCTCGACGACGATCCCGAGCCCGGTCCGGAGCCGGCCGACGTCGACGTCCGGCTCGAGAGCACCAGCCACCCGACGGCCGAGCGTCACCAGTCGCGCCGGCTCGAGCACGGCGATCCGGATCAGGCGCCGAAGCACTCCGGACACGGCCGCCGCGTCGTCTACGACATGTCGGATCAGCGGGTCTGGCTGGTCGGGCCCAAGGACGGCGTGCAGCGGAGCTACCTGGTGTCCGGGAGCGTCTACGACAACCTGCATCCCGGCCGCTACGACGTCTACTCCCGATCGCGCTACGCGGTCTCCTTCGACGGTCTGAGCACGATGGAGTTCTTCGTGCGGTTCACCGAGGGCGACAACGCGGCGATCGGGTTCCACGACATCCCTGAGGACCCCGACGGCAACGACGTGCAGACGTCCGATCAGCTGGGTACGCCGCGCTCCCACGGCTGTATCCGGCAGCGGCTGGTGGATGCCAAGGCGATGTGGCGGTTCGCCGGCATCGGTACGTCGGTGCGCGTGCTGGCCTAGCTGTGATGTTCAGGCAGGTTGGTCGAGATCTTGTAGTGACACGGTTTGATGTCGTAGGTGGGTGAAGGCCTCCGGTTGTGGAGTGGAGCTGTCGAGAACCGCTTCACAGACGGGAGGCCTTCGTGTCCCACGCTAATGCTGCTTTGACGCCGCGTGCCCGGCTGCGGCTGGCGCGTCTGATTGTCGACCGTGGTTGGCCGCCGGCTCGGGCCGCCGGGCGGTACGACGTGTCCTGGAAGACCGCGGCCAAGTGGGCCGCCCGTTACCGTGCGGAGGGCCCGGCCGGGATGGTGGACCGGTCGTCGCGGCCGCACCGGCAGCCGAACCGCACACCGGCGCCGGTGGTGCGCAAGATCGTGCACCTGCGCTGGAAGCAGCGGCTGGGTCCGGTCGAGATCGGGGACCGGCTCGGCATGCCGGCCTCGACCGTGCACGCGGTCTTGGTCCGGTGCCGGCTCAACCGGCTGTCCCACATCGACCGGGCGACCGGGGAGCCGATCCGCCGCTACGAACGCGACCGTCCCGGTGATCTGATCCACGTCGACGTCAAGAAGCTCGGCAACGTGCCCGACGGCGGTGGCTGGCGCTATCTGGGCCGCAAGCAAGGTAAGCAGAACCGACTCGCGACCGCACGCCGAACCGGGAGGCGCAACAAGTACCGCACCCCACTGGTCGGCACCGCGTTCATCCACACCGTCCTGGACGACCATTCCCGGGTCGCCTACGCCGAGATCCACGACGACGAAACCGCCGCCATCGCCGCCCAGGTGCTGCGCAACGCGGTTGCCTGGTTCGCCGACCGCGGCGTCACCGTCCAACGGGTGCTGTCCGACAACGGCAGCAGCTACCGCAGCCACCTCTGGCGCGACACCTGCGCCGAGCTCGGCATCACCCCAAAGCGGACCCGGCCCTACCGGCCACAGACCAACGGCAAAATCGAACGCTTCCACCACACCCTCGCCACCGAGTGGGCATTCAAGAAGTTCTACAACTCAGAATCCGCCCGCCGAGCCGCCCTACCGGCCTACATCCACTTCTACAATCACCACCGACGCCACACCGCAATCGGAAAACTCCCACCCATCAGCCGGCTGGACAACCTGCCTGAACATCACACCTAGCGCTTGTCGCTAGTTGCCGCTGGGCTGGTCGAGGGGCTTGCCGCCACGGGTCCGGCGGCGCGAGCGCTTGCGGCGTCGTGGCCGATCGGACCCCTTGCCGCCGGACTTCTTGCGCTCGGGCCGGTCGGAGCCGCTGTCGTCGGACCGATCGGACGCCTTGGGAGCCGGGGCGATCCGGCCGGTGGCGTCCGGCGGAATGCCGAGGTCGTGGTAGAAGTGCTCGGACGTCGAGTACGTCTCGGCCGGCTCCTCGAACGGCAGGTCCAGGGCGTTGTTGATGACCTTCCAGCGGGTGAGGTCGGCCCAGTCGACCAGGGTGACCGCGACACCCGACGCGCCGGCCCGACCGGTGCGTCCGATCCGGTGGAGGTAGGTCTTCTCGTCGTCGGGGCACTCGTAGTTGATCACGTGGGTGACCGCCTCGACATCGATGCCCCGGGCGGCGACGTCGGTCGCGACCAGCACCTGCACCTTGCCGTTGCGGAACCGCTTGAGCGCCCGCTCGCGCGCGTCCTGCGCCATGTCGCCGTGCAGCGGTGACGTCGGGAAGCCGCGCTCCTTGAGCTCGTCGGCGACCCGCTGTGCCTGGCGCTTGGTCCGGGTGAACACGATGGTGCGGCCGCTGCTCTCGGACTGCAGGATCCGGGCCACCATCTCCGGCTTGTCCGACTGGTGCGCCCGATAGATGAACTGCGCCGTCGTCGGGACGGTCTGCTGCTCGGTCGTCGACTCGGCGCGGATGTTGACCGGATGCCGGAGGTGAGTACGGGCCAGCGACACGATCGCCGCCGGCATGGTCGCGGAGAACAGCATCGTCTGGCGCAGCTCGGGTGTCTTGGCGATCAGCCGCTCGACGTCGGGCAGGAAGCCCAGGTCGAGCATCTTGTCCGCCTCGTCGAGTACCAGCACCTTGATGTGCGCGAGGTCCAGGACGCCCCGGTCGGCCAGGTCCAGCAGCCGGCCCGGCGTACCGACGACGATGTCGACGCCGCCCTTGAGGGTGTCGAGCTGCGGCTCGTACGCCACTCCGCCGTAGACCGTGAGGGTACGAGTGCTCCGATGCTTGCCGGCCACGGCGATGTCGGACGCCACTTGGCTGGCCAGCTCGCGCGTGGGCGCCACGATCAGCGCCTGCGGCTTGCCGGCGCCGGCGAGCTCGGCGTAGTCGGGGTCCTTCGGGGCGACGATGCGCTGCAGCACCGGGATGCCGAAGGCGAGCGTCTTGCCGGTGCCGGTACGGGCCTGCCCGATCAGGTCGGTGCCCATCAGCGCGATCGGCAGCGTCATCTCCTGGATCGGAAAGGCGTCGACAATGTCGACCTCGCGCAACGCGTCGGCGATCTCGGGCAGCACACCAAGGTCGTGAAAGGTGGTCAGAGTCTCCTCGTTTCGCATGCCCGCCCGGTGGGCGGGTCGATCCCCCATCGTGTCGCCTCAGTCTATCGATCGGCCGTAGGCTGCTTGTCATGGCCGACGACGAAACGCCTCTGGCGTTGCAGGATCCGAACTATCGGGTCGGCATCGTGGATCTGCTCGGGGCTCTCGCGTACGGCGAGCTGACGGCGTTCGAGCGGCTCGCCGAGGACTCCAAGATGGCGCCGACCGTGACCGACAAGGCGGAGCTGGCCGCGATGGCCTGCGCCGAGTTCGGCCACTTCGCCGCCTTGCGAGACCGGCTGGTGGCACTCGACGCCGATCCGGCCGAGGCGATGGCGCCGTTCGAGGCGACCTTCGACCGGTTCCACGAGCACACCGCCCCGGCCGACTGGCTCGAGGGGCTGGTCAAGGCCTACGTCGGCGACGGCTTGGCCGCCGACTTCTATCGGGAGGTCGCGGCGTACGTCGACGCCGACACCCGCGAGCTGATCCTGCACACGCTCAGCGACACCGGCTCCAGCGAGTTCGCCGTCGACCGGGTACGCGCGGCGATCGCCCATGATCCGGTCGTGGGCGGCCGGCTGGCCTTGTGGGGTCGGCGGCTGGTGGGGGAGGCGCTGAGCCAGGCGCAGGTCGTCGTCGCCGAGCGGGACGGGTTGTCGGCCCTGCTCGCCGGGGGCGTGGACCGACCCGGAATGGATCTGGCCGCGATCGGCCGGATGTTCGCCCGACTCACCGAGAACCACGCCGAGCGGATGGCCAAGCTCGGCCTGGCCGCCTGAGTAGGTCCGATCTCGAGGGATTCGGGCGGCTCGCGCTACCCGAATCCCGCAAGATTCGTGGCGCGGGTCGGGCGTGTCGTCAGGTCTTGGTCTTGCGCCGGCCGTACCACGACGCGGCCAGCATGACCCCGATCACGGCGAGGACCACCTGGGCGACCAACTCGGTCCAGTCGAAGCCGCCGGTGTCGCGTAGCGGCCCGACGATGAGGGTGCCGATCAGGGCAGCCACGATGCCGACCACGATGGTCAGCCAGATCGGGATGTCCTGCTTGCCGGGCGCCAGCGCGCGTCCGATCACGCCGAGCAACAAGCCGATGATGATGGCTCCGAAGATGCCCTCGATGGTCATGTCGACCTCCCGGATGGGGGTGAGCCCCCGCGTACCTGAATCTAGCTCACAAACCCGGCCCGACGTGGGCCTTCCTCGCCGATCTCCACATAGGCGAGCCGCTCCGGAGGCACGACGATGGTGCGCCCCTTCGCGTCGAGGAGTTCGAGCAGCACGCCGTCGTCCAGCGCCTTCTGGACCGCCGCCAGCACCTCGTCGCGACTGTCGGTCGTTTCGAGCACGAGCTCACGGTTGGCGTTCTGAACGCCGATCTTGACCTCCACCGGGCCTCCTCGCCGAAGGTGACGATTCACGTCGAGCCTATCCCTCCAGTGTGTGGTGATTCGCTACGTGGATATCCGCTGATGCCGCGCCAGGCCAATCCGCTGACCAAACCGACTGCCGATTCCCGGTCCAGCGTCGAGTCCGAGTTGCCCACCCAGTAGCGGGCACTGACCTGGGCCATGCCGACCAGACTGGCCGCGAGCAGTTCCGACGCCTCGGCCGGCAGGCCGGTGTCGTCGTGGATCACTTCGGCGATCAGGGACGCCGACTCGTTGGTCACGCGTTCGACGCGTTCGCGTACGGAGGGCTCGTTGGTCAGGTCGGATTCGAAGACCAGGCGGAAGGCGGCACGATCGCCCGAGACGTAGGTGTAGAACGCCTCCATCGTCGCGGCGACCCGTTCCTTGTTGTCGTCGGTCGACGCGAGCGCCTGCCGGACGGCGTCCATGACGGTGTCGCACGAGGAGTCGAGCAGGGCCAGATAGAGCTCCAGCTTGCCCGGAAAGTGCTGGTAGAGGACGGGTTTCGAGACGCCGGCGCGCTCGGCGATCTCGTCCATCGCGGCGGCGTGGTAGCCGTTCGCCACGAAGACGTCGAGGGCCGCGTCGAGCAGTTGCGCTCGTCTCGCGCTGCGGGGCAGGCGCGCTCCGCGGGCGCGTTCAGCCGGCTGGGTCTCGGTCACGGCGAGGGCAATCTGTCGAGCTTCGGGGGACCGCTGCATCCTACCGGCGGCATCGAAACGATCCGGAATGTGCGGGCGTCCGGGCGGTGCTCCACGGGCCGTCCGGAGTGGGCGGGCGCACGTCGGTACGCGGTGGGCCGCGGCGTCCGCCTGGTGAGCCGCCGGAGGGAACACGTGGGCCCGGGCCTAGCGTTGGACTGAGCGAACCGACAACACTCCGGAGAGGGACCGTGTCGCTGCCACCCCTGGTCGAGCCCGCCGCCGAGCTGACGCTCGACGAAGTACGCCGCTACAGCCGCCACCTGATCATCCCCGACGTCGGGATGGACGGTCAGAAGCGCCTGAAGAACGCCCGTGTCCTGGTGATCGGCGCCGGCGGTCTCGGTAGCCCCGCCCTGATGTATCTCGCGGCCGCCGGCGTCGGCACGCTCGGTGTCGTCGACTTCGACACCGTCGACGAGTCGAACCTGCAGCGCCAGATCATCCACGGCCAGAGCGACATCGGCCGGTCCAAGGCCGAGTCGGCGAAGGACAGCGTCGCCGAGGTCAACCCGTACGTCCGGGTCGTCGTCCACGACGAGCGGCTGGACAACGACAACGTGCTCGGGATCTTCGAGCAGTACGACCTGATCGTCGACGGCACGGACAACTTCGCCACGCGGTACATGGTCAACGACGCGTGTGTGCTGCTCGGCAAGCCGTACGTCTGGGGCTCGATCTACCGCTTCGACGGCCAGGCCAGCGTGTTCTGGGCCGAGCACGGCCCGTGCTACCGGTGCCTCTATCCGGAGCCGCCGCCGCCCGGCATGGTGCCGTCCTGCGCCGAGGGCGGCGTGCTCGGCGTGCTCTGCGCGTCGATCGGGTCGATCCAGGTCACCGAGGCGATCAAGCTGCTGACCGGCATCGGCCAGCCGCTGCTCGGCAAGCTGATGATCTACGACGCGCTCGAGATGAACTACAACTCGCTCCCGGTCCGCAAGGACCCGAACTGCGCGATCTGCGGCGACAACCCCACGGTCACCGAGCTGATCGACTACGAGGACTTCTGCGGCGCGATCACCGACGAGGCGGCCGAGGCGGTCGTCGACTCGACGATCTCGGTGCTGCAGCTCGAGGAGTGGCTCAAGGAGCGTGCCGATGGGTCGCGCGACTTCGAGCTGATCGACGTTCGCGAGCCCAACGAGCGTGAGATCAACCAGATCCCGGGCTCGATTCTGATTCCCAAGGGCGACTTCCAGAGCGGCGAGGCGCTGGCCAAACTGCCGAGCGACAAGCCGTCGGTCTTCTACTGCAAGGTGGGAGGTCGCTCGGCAGAGGTGCTGGCGATCGCCAAGGGAGCCGGCTTCGCCGACGCGGTCCATGTCGGTGGCGGCGTGTCCGCCTGGGTCAACCAGGTCGATCCCTCGCAACCTGCGTACTGACCCGCTCGGGCGAGCCGTGAGCGTGACGTTTCTGCGGACAAATCAGACGCAGCTCCGTCATTACGTCACGCTCAGGGGATAGGCGATGGCGGCCGATCACGAGGCGTACGTCGAGTCGGTGCTGCGCGTCGTCGAGTCGATCCCGGTCGGCCGGGTCATGGCCTACGGCGCGATCGCCGAGGTGGTCGGCGCCGGCGGGCCGAGACAGGTCGGCAAGGTGATGTCGGAGTACGGCGGCGGCGTGCCGTGGTGGCGGGTCGTCCGCGCTGACGGCACCCTCCCCGACTCGCATCGGCATCGGGCGCGGGAGCGCTACCTCGCCGAGGGGACTCCGCTGGTCCGCGAGCGGATCGTGGGCGATCTCCGCATCGACATGCGCCGGGCCGCGTGGGAGCCGCCCGCCTCCGCCTCGGCCACCGACGGATCTTGAGGGATTTGGGTAGCCCCAGCTACCCGGAACCCTCAAGATTCGTGAGGAGGCAGCCGCATCCAGACGTACTCGGCCGGCTGTCCCGCGTTCCAGACCTTCGCCTCGGCCGCGTCCAGCTCGACGAAGCCGGCTCCTACGTACGCCCGTCGCGCGACGGCGTTGTCCGGCCGTACCCGGAGGATGACGTGCGGCAGCTCGGGATGGGTACGCTGCGCCTGCTCGACCAGCGACCGGGTCAGATCCTTGCCGAGCCCGCGGCCGCGCCGACTCGGTTCGACGAGCAGCCGGGCCAGCTCGACCTCGCCCTCCTCGGGGTCCAGCCAGAGCTCGCCGTACGCGATGACCGTGGCGTTGACGATCCCGACGTACGCCTCGACATCGTCCGGCTCGGACCAGCCGGCGATGACCTCGGGCGGGACATGGTCGTCGAAGCGTGATGACCAGGCGTTGACCTCGTCGGCGCTGGTGGTCCAGGTCGAGATCTGCCCGGCGAGCCCGGGGTCGAACGGCTGCAGCTGCACGGACCGATCTTGAGCGATCAGGGTTGCTATAGCTACCGGATTCCCTCAAGATTCGTGAGCCATGCGACTGCCCACGCTGACCACCGACCGGCTGACCATCCGAGCGTTCACGGTCGACGACCTCGCGCCCTGTCACGAGGTGCTCGGCGCGGTCGGCGATCCGATCAGCGTCGAGGAGCGGCGCGATTGGCTGGGCTGGTCGGTCGCGAACTACCGCCAGCTCGAACAGCTCCAGCAGCCGCCGTACGGCGACCGGGCGATCATGCTGCGGTCCGACGGCGTACTCATCGGCGCCTGCGGACTCGTCCCGTGCCTGGCGCCGTTCGGTCAGCTCGACGACGACGCGGCCGGGCCGGCGCGATGGCGGCCGGAGGTCGGGCTCTTCTACGAGCTCGGCCCGGCGCATCGCGGCCGGGGCTATGCGACCGAGGCGGTCCGGGAGCTGATCCGATGGGCCGGCGCCGAGCTCCGGCTCGAGCGGATCGTGGCGGGCACGTCGTACGACAACGCCGGCTCGATCGCTGTGATGGAGCGCCTCGGCATGACGATCCGGCGCAACCGGTTCGAGGAGCCCGACTGGTTCCAGGTCGTCGGCGTGTACGAGTACGGATCCGACGGATCTTGAGGGATTCCGGCTGCTATGGCTACCCCAATCCCTCAAGATTCGTGGGCGGCCAACGCGAGAGCGATCCGCAACGCGTAATGCCTGCTTTGTCAGTGCATGGCGGCAATCTCGGCAAGCCTCAACGTACAAAGGCATAACTCGACTCGTACGTCGTCGTTGGCCACGGTGTCCGTCGTCCACAGGAGAGGCCCTCCATGCGTATGACGTCATCGACCAAACGACTGGGAGCCATCGCGACCTCGCTTGTCGCGGCGACCGCCTATGCCGCCGCGATCTCGACCGGCGCCACCGCCGCACCTGCCTGGGCACCGGCCGCGACCGCGGCGATCCATCCCGGCGTCCAGATGTACACGAGCGGCGCCCAATGCACGGGCAACTTCGTCTTCACCGACGCGACGGACACGATCTACGTCGGCTACGCCGCGCACTGCGCCGGCACCGGAGGGGCGACCGAGACCGACGGCTGCGACTCGGGCTCACTGCCGCTCGGCACCCGGGTCAGCTTCAACACCGGCGGCAGCCTGCTCGACGAGGGCACCCGGGTCGGCACCGGCACCCTGGCGTACTCCTCGTGGCTGACCATGCAGCGCACCAACGAGCACAACGCCAACACGTGCGCCTTCAACGACCTCGCGCTGGTCAAGGTCGACGCCCAGTTCGTCGACGACGTCAACCCGTCGGTCCCGTTCTGGGGCGGGCCGGTCGGCCTCGACTCCAACGGCACCGCCACCGGCGACCGGATCTACTCCTACGGCAACTCGTCGCTGCGGGGCGGTGTCGAGGTGTTGTCGCCCAAGACCGGACTCTCGCTCGGCGACGCCGGCGGCGGCTGGTCGCACGACGTCTTCACCGTGAGCCCCGGCATCCCGGGTGACTCCGGCAGCGGCTTCATGAACGCCGACGGCCGGGCACTCGGTGTGCTGTCCACCTTGCAGATCGCACCGCTCGTCGGATCGAACGGCGTCGGAGATCTGGCGAAAGAGCTCGCCTACGCCAACCGGCACTCCGGATTGTCCGGTGTGACTCTGGAGCCGGGTACTGAGCCTTTCTCGCCGATTCTCTGATCCGGCTCGGGCGGTTTAAGCTCGGGGGCGGCCCGGTGTCTGTGTGCGGTACAGGCACCGGGCCGCTGTTCGGGAGCGATTTGACCCACGACACGGCCGTTCGACCCGGTCGCTGTCGTCGGGTCCATCTGCTGTGATGAGTACATGCCGGTTTCGTACGTGCTGCGCCGACGCGCAAGCGAACCGGCCGAGGCACCCGCGCTCGAACCGGCGCAGCGGGCGGTCGTCGATCACCCAGGCGGGCCGCTGCTCGTGCTCGCCGGACCGGGCGCCGGCAAGACCACGACGCTGGTCGAGACCGTCGTCGACCGGATCGAGCGGCGCGGACTGCGACCCGACCAGGTCCTCGTGCTCACCTTCAGCCGCAAGGCCGCCGAGGAGCTGCGCAACCGGATCACCGCGCGGCTCGGCCGCACCGGCGTGCTGCCGACCGCGGCGACCTTCCACTCGTTCTGCTACGGCCTGGTGCGCCACTTCGCCCCGGCCGAGCTGTTCGTCGATCCGATCTCGCTGCTGAGCGCGCCGGAGCAGGACGTCCGGCTCCGTGACCTGCTGGTCGGGAGCCGCGACCTCGGTACGGTCGACTGGCCGGAGGCCTTGGTGCCGGCGATCCGTACTCGCGGGCTGGCCCACGAGATGCAGGCGCTGTTCGCCCAGGCGCGAGCCCAGGGCTGGGACCCCGACGACCTGGCTGCCGTCGGCACCAGCGCCGAGCGACCCGAGTGGATCGCGGCCGGCCAGGTGTTCGCGGAGTACCTCGAGGTCCTCGACGCCCAGGGGCTGGTCGACTACGCCGAGCTGATCCATCGGGCCGGGCTGCTCGCCGCCGACCCGGCGCATCGGGCCGAGCTGCACGACCGTTACCGGTTCGTCGTCGTCGACGAATACCAGGACACCGATCCGGCCCAGGTCGCGCTGCTCAGGTCGCTCGCGGGCGGCGGCCGTGACCTGATCGTGGTCGGCGACCCGGACCAGTCGATCTACGGCTTCCGCGGAGCCGACCAGCGCGGCATCCTGCGCTTCCCACGGGACTTCCCGACCTCGATCGACGTGCCGGCGCCAGTCATCGCGCTCGACACCACCCGGCGCTTCGGGAGCGAGATCCTCGACGTGTCCCGGCGCGTCGTCGGTCGCCTCGGGCTGCCTGGGAGTCTGGATCGCGCCACCTACGAGCGGTTCCGCCGGCCCCGGGTCGTCGATCCGCTGTACGGCGACGGCTCCGTCGAGGTCCGGACCTTCTCCTCGGCGGCCGCCGAGGCCGAGCGGATCGCCGAGCTGCTCCGTCGGGCACACCTCGACGAGGGCGTGCCGTGGTCGGAGATGGCCGTCCTGGTGCGATCAGGGGTGCGATCCATCCCGCGACTGCGCCGGGCGCTGGTCGCGGCCGACGTGCCGATCGAGGTGGCCGGCGACGAGCTGCCGCTGCGCGCCGAGTCGGCCGTCCAGGTGCTGCTGACCGCGCTCCGGGTGGCCGATCTGCTCGACCGCTCCGACGTCGATCCGGCGTCCGAGGAGGACCGGCTCACCGAGTCCGAGCGGTCCGAGCCGACCCTGATCGAGCCCGATGTCGCCGAGCAGTTGCTCACCTCGCCGCTGTGCGGCCTCGACCCCGGTGGAGTACGCCGGCTGGCCCGTCGTCTGCGCCGGGCGGAGCGAGACGCTCGGGCCGAGTCGGAGGAGCGCCCGGCGCCCCGACCGTCGGGACAGCTGCTCGCAGAGGCACTCGCCGATCCGGTCTGGCTGTCGACGATCGAGGGCGGTGACGCGAAGCGGGCGCTGGGCCTTGCCGAGCTGCTGGCGCGGGCCCGAGCCGAGCTGGACTCCGGGGCGCCTCCGGAATCGGCCCTGTGGGAGGTCTGGTCGGGTTCGCCGTGGCCGCGTCGGCTGCGCGGGGGCATCGACATCGGTGGACCGGCGGCCCGGGCGGCGCATCGCGATCTCGACGCGGTCTGCGCCCTGTTCGACCTCGCCGCCCGGGCCGAGGAGCGGCAGCAGCGACGTGGCCTGCGGGCCCTGCTCGCCGAGATCGATGCCCAGCAGATCCCTGCCCAGACCCTGGCCGAGCGGCCGGTGCGAGGCGATGCGGTACGACTGCTCACGACGCATCGGGCCAAGGGTCTCGAGTGGCGGCTGGTGGTCGTCGCCGGCGTACAGGAGCGGCTGTGGCCGGACCTTCGGCATCGTGGCTCGTTGCTCGCGGCCGACCGGCTCGGCCCCACCGGCCTCCGGCATCCGCCGTCCAACATCGAGATGCTTGCCGAGGAGCGCCGGCTGTTCTACGTCGCACTCACCAGGGCCCGGCAGCGGCTGGTCGTCACCGCCGTCGCGAGTCCGCAGGAGGACGGCGAGCAGCCGTCGCGGTTCCTTGACGACCTCGGTCTCGAGATCGGTCCGCCCGAGGGTCGCCCGGTCCGGCCGCTGTCACTGCACGGCCTGCTCGGCGAGCTGCGGGCGCTCATCGAGCAGACCGACGATCCGGACCTGCGAGCCGCCATCGCGCGTCGGATCGCCCGCTTAGCGACTGCCGCAGGCCCGTCCGGACCACTTCTAGCGGCCGCCGATCCGGACCGCTGGTGGGGTGTCGTCGAGCCGTCGCAGGCCGAGCCGCCGGTGCGACCGAGTGACGAGCCGCTCCAGCTGTCGGGGAGCGCCGTCGACGCGCTGACCAGCTGCCGGCTGCGCTGGTTCCTGGCCCGCGAGGCCGGTGGGCAGACCGCCAGTACGACCGCGCAGGGGTTCGGCAACGTCATCCATGCGCTGGCCGCGGCGCTGGTCGACGGTGAGGTGCTGCCGAGCATCGACGCACTGCTGGCCCATCTGGATCGGGTCTGGCCGCAGCTGGCCTTCGCGGCACCGTGGCAGGCGGCGGCCGAACGAGCCGAGGCGGAGGCGGCGCTCGGGCGGCTGCTCGCGTGGCACAAGGCGGGCTGGGGTCGTGAGGTCCTGGCCGCCGAGCACCGGTTCGAGGTCGAGGTCCCGGTCGGAGACGACGCGGCCGTGCTCCGCGGGTCGATGGACCGGGTCGAGCGCGACGGTGACAGCCGGATGGTCGTCGTCGACTTCAAGACCGGCAAGCGAGCCCCGCGCGACGCAGAGTTGCCCGAGCATCCGCAGCTCGGCATGTACCAGACCGCGGTCCGCCACGGCGCTGTCGACGAGCTGGCCGGGCCGGGGGCTGAGCCGGGCGGAGCCGAGCTCGTACACCTGCGACAGGAGGTGCGAGGCACCGTACGCGTGCAGCGCCAGGAGCCGCTGGGGGACGAGTCCGCGGCCGAGGAGCAGTTGGCAGCGGCGGTCAAGGCGATCCGGTCCGAGGACTTCGCGGCGACGCCCGGCAAGCACTGCGGCTATTGCGAGTTCCGCGCCAGCTGTCCCGCGCAGGCCGACGGCGCCAGCATCCTGTCAGCGACGCCGGGGGAGCCGGAGCCCGACGATGGCTAGGCAGCAGCTGGCCGGTCAGCTGCGCCTCCCGGAGCCGCTGCTGCGCGACGAGGCGCAGCTGTGCGAGGTCATGGGAGTGCCCTACAGCGCCGAACAGCTGGAGGCGATCACCGCGCCGACCGATCCGACCGTGGTGGTCGCGGGCGCCGGTTCCGGCAAGACGTCAGTGATGACGGCGCGAGTCGTGTGGCTGGTCGGCACCGGCCAGGTCGAGCCCGGACAGGTGCTGGGCCTGACCTTCACCAACAAGGCCGCGGCCGAGCTGGGGGCGAGAGTGCGATCGGCATTGCGCCAACTCGCCCTGGCCGCAGGGCAGCCCGACCTGCTCGAGGAGAGCGGCGAGCCGGTCGTCTCGACCTATCACGCCTATGCCGGTGGCCTGATCGTCGAGCACGGCCTGCGCCTGGGGTTCGAGCCCGACCTGCGCCTGGTCGACGACGCCACCCGGTTCCAGCTCGCGGCCCGCGCGGTCGCGTCGTACCCCGGGCTGCTGCCAGATCTGCCGTCGCATCTGCCGACCCTCGTACGCAACGTCATCGAGCTCGACAACCAGCTGCTCGACCATCTCGTCGATGTGGAGTCGGCGCGAGCGTTCGACGACGACCTGCGCAAGTTGCTCGAGCGACGCCGGCCGCTCAAGGACGTGCTGCGCGCCGTCGATGCCAGCCGGGCCCGGGATCAGCTGCTCGACCTGGTTGACGCCTATCGGGCCGCGAAGGCCGATGCCGGCGTGATCGAGTTCGCCGACCAGATGGCCCAGGGAGCTCGGCTCGCCATCAAGAGCCCGGAGGTCGGCGCGACCGAGCGCGACCGCTTCCGCGTGGTGCTGCTCGACGAGTACCAGGACACCTCGGTCTCGCAGCGGCGCATGCTGCAGGGCCTCTACAGCGGCGATCGTCCGGCCGACGGCCGCGGCCATCCGGTGACCGCGGTGGGCGACGCCTGTCAGGGCATCTACGGCTGGCGCGGTGCGTCGGTCGACAACATCGACGACTTTCCGGCCCACTTCCCCCGCGCCGACGGCGAGCCGGCTGTACGGCATCGGCTCGCAGTAAACCGGCGCTGCTCGGTCCGGGTGCTCGATGCGGCGAACGACGTCGCCGACCGGCTCTATGCGGTGCACGAGGGCGCCGAACCACTGCGGCCTCGCGACACCGCGCCGGAGGGCTGGCTGCGGCTGTCGATCCACGACACGGTGATCGAGGAGATCGGGTGGGTCGCCGACCAGGTGCGGCAGCTGCCCGCCGAGCTCGCCGACTCCGGTCGGCCGGCGCCGTGGTCCGACATCGCGATCCTGGTCCGCGACCGCAACGAGATCGCCGAGCTCTCGGCCGCGCTGCGGACCCGTGGCATCCCGGTCGAGGTGGTGGGTCTGGCCGGGCTGCTGATCCAGCCCGAGGTGACCGACGTCGTCGCGACGCTTCGGGTGGCGTCCGACCTCACCGCCAACGCTGCCCTGCTTCGCCTGCTGAGTGGCCCGCGATGGCGGATCGGCGTACGTGATCTCGCGCTGCTCGGAGAGCGGGCACAGACCCTCGCGCGGGCCGTGCGACAGGAGCGGCACGGCATCAACGACACCCTCGATGCGGCCGTCAGCGGCGTCGATCCCACGGAGATCCTGTCGCTGTCGGAGGCGCTCGCCGACCCGGGCGACCTGGCGTACTCCGATGCGGCCCGGGAGCGGTTCGCCGCCCTGGCGGCCGAGCTGACCATGCTCCGTCGACATGCGGGCGAGCCGCTGGTCGAGCTGACCCGGCGGGTCGTCGACACGCTCGGACTCGACGTCGAGCTCGCGACCCAGCGGGGGCCGGAGGCCGAGCAGGCACGCGACAACCTGGCGCTGTTCGTCGAGACCGTGGCCGACTTCGCGGCCGGCGAGCCGAGGGCGTCCCTGCCGGCCCTGCTGAGCTATCTCGACGCCGAGGCCGAGTTCAACCGCGGCATCGAGCTGGCCACGCCGACCGCGACCGACTCGGTGAAGCTGCTGACCGTCCACACGGCGAAGGGACTCGAGTGGCGCGCGGTCGTGCTGCCGTTCCTCGCCGAGGGCGTCTTCCCGTCGTCGCAGGGCCGGCCGCGGTGGCCCTGGGTGGCGTCGGAGGTGCCCGGCCCGTTGCGAGGCGACGCTGGGTCGCTGCCGAGCCTGAGCTCGTGGGACACGGTCGGCTTCCGGGCCTATGCCGAGGCCAACCGGGCCGCCGCACTCCTCGAGGAGCAGCGGCTGGGCTATGTCGCCGCCACCCGGGCCAAGGAGGTGCTGATCGCCAGCGCGCACTGGTGGGGTCGCATCCAGACCCGTCCTCGTGGGCCGTCGTCGCTGTGGCAGCAGCTGGCCGCCCACGCGACCGAGCCGATCGCGCCTGAGGTGGATCCACCCGCCGAGGGCGCCGGCAACCCAGTACTCGGCAATCGGCAGGCGGTCGCGTTCCCGGGACGGCTCGACGAGGCACGGCTCGAGCGACGTCGCCGGGCCGCCGCGGGGGTACGGGCCGCGATGCGGTCGGAGGCCGATAGTCCCGATCCCGACCCGGCCGCCCTCGCGGCATCGGACCGCGACGTCGCGGCTGCGCTAGCCCGGATCGACGGCGAGATCGAGCCGCTCCTGGCCGAGGCCGCCGCGGCCAGCAGCGACCGCATCGAGGTCGACCTGCCGCCCGCCCTGTCCGCGACCACCATGGAGCGGCTCCGCGACGACCCCGATCGGCTGGCCCGCGACCTGGCCCGCCCGATGCCGCGAGCGCCGTCGTCGGCCGCGCGCTTCGGCACCCGGTTCCATGCCTGGGTCGAGGCGCACTTCGGCCAGCAATCCCTGTGGGATCCGACCGACCTGCCGGGCCGGGCCGCCGCGGACATCCACGACGACGCCGACCTCGCGGAGTTGATCGAGGCGTTCCGGGCCGGACCGTTCGGGGAGCGGCCGCCGCATGCCGTGGAGGCTCCGTTCGCCCTGCTGCTCGGCGGCCAGGTCGTCCGCGGCCGGATCGACGCCGTCTATGCGACCGACGACGGGTTCGAGGTAGCCGACTGGAAGACCGGCCGCAGCCAGGACGCCGACCCACTCCAGCTCGCGATCTACCGGCTCGCCTGGGCCGAGATGCAAGACCTGCCGCTCGAACGGGTGGGCGCCGCGTTCTACTACGTGCGCAGTGGCGATCTCGTACGCCCTGACGACCTCGCCGACCGCGCCCAGTTGGAACGCCTCGTCACAGGCGCCTGACGGGTCGCCTTCGACGAGAGACTTGCATCGGCGGTGGCGATTGCAGCCCTAACTGCAAGTCTCCCGTCCCAGCTCCGCTACAAACGGTCGTCGGCTGCCAGCCGGTGGAGCATCTGGATCGCGACCGAGCCCTCGCCCACGGCCGACGCCACGCGCTTGACCGACCCGTGCCGGACGTCGCCCGCCGCGAACACGCGGGGCAGGCTGGTCTCGAGCAGGAGCGGATCGCGTTCGGCCGGCCACTGGGCCTTGTCCAGGTCGAGTCCGGTGAGGACGAATCCGCCGGGGTCTCGTTCGATCCCGTCGGGAAGCCAGTCGGTGTGGGGGTGCGCGCCGATCATGAGGAAGAGGCCCATGGCCTCGACGCTCTCCTCGCGACCCGACGCTCGGTCCCGAAGCACGAGCCGTTCCAGCCAGCCGTCCCCGGAGCCGCCGACGACCTCGGTCCCCAGGCGTACCCGCAGCCGCGGAGTCGCCTGGACCTGGCGGATCAGGTAGTGGGACATTCCGGCTTCGAGCGAATCGGCCCGCACGACGAGCGTGACCTGCCGGGCATAGCGCGCCAGGTGGAGGGCGGCCTGGCCGGCCGAGTTCGCCCCGCCGACGACGTAGACATCGCCGCCGGACATCCCGGGTGCCTCGGACGTGGAGCCGCCGTAGAAGACACCGGCGCCGTTGAGCGCTTCGAGCTCGGGCACACCCAGTCGGCGATAGGAGGCGCCGGTCGCCAGCAGCACCACACTGGCCCGAATCGGTCCGCTGTCGGAGAGCGTGACGAGCAGGCTGTCGTCGTCTTGCCGACGCAGGTCGGTCGCCTGCTGCATGAACGCGAAGCTGGCCCCGAAGACCCAGGCCTGGTCGTACGCCTGCTGCGCCAGCCGGCGACCGGTCACGCCTCGGGGGAAGCCGAGGTAGTTGCGGATCAGCGAGCTCGAGGTGGCCTGCCCGCCCAGGCCGCCCTGGTCGACGACCAAAGTCTGGAAGCCCTCCGACGCGGCGTAGACGGCAGCGGACAGGCCGGCCGGCCCGGCGCCGACGATCAGCAGGTCGAACTCCTGCTCCTCCGGATGGACCCTCGAACCCGCCGCCAACGAGAGCTCGGCGTTGCTCGGGTCGTGCAGGAAATCGCCGTTCGGCAGGGCGACGAGCGGGAGCTTCGAGCCGTGACCGGCCTTGTCCAGGATGGCCCGTCCGTCGTCGGAGTCGGCGAGGCTGAAGGCGTGCGGGATCGCGCAGCGCCCGAGGACGTCACGCAGCTCGTACGCCCGGCCGGTCCAGGAGTTGGCGACGATGTGGATCGCGTACGGGAAGGCGCGCCGGGTCTCGGCCCACTCCAGCAGCAGGCCGGAGATCGTCTGGTGGAACAGCTCGTCCGGCGGCTCGGCGGCCGGCCGGAGCACGTAGTGGTCGATGCGGCCGTGGGCGATCGCGTCGAAGATCGCCTCGCCGGCGGGCTCGTCGCCCCAGCTGCCCCAGTCGACGAGCAGCCCGCGCTTGGCATGCGGATGGAGGTGCCCCGCCTCCGCCAGCAGCTCGGTCCCGGTCATCCCGGACAGATCCTGGCCGGCGAGGACTAGAGCCACGTCGTCCCCCGACTCGGCCAGCTCCTTCAGCTGGACACGGGCGTCAAGGGGCGAGGACAGACAAAACAGACGGTAGTGGCGCGCGTAGCGCTCACTCAACTCCCGTTCGACGTCGCGCAGTGCCCCCGGATCGGCGTCGACGACGACCACCGCTGGCCCGGACACGCCTCCACTCTAAGTGACCGACGCGGCCGACCGGCTCATCTCGGGCCGTTGCTGATCTCCGGCGGCATGCCCACCGTGATCGCCTCGAGGGCGATCTCGACCATGTCGCCGAAGGAGCTCTCCCGGTCGGCGGCGGACAATGCCTCGCCGGTACGGACGTGGTCCGACACCGTGCAGATCGAGAGCGCTCGGCGCCCGAACGCGGCGGCGAGCGTGTACAGGGTGTTCGCCTCCATCTCGATCGCGAGTACGCCGTGGTCGGCCAGCAGGTCGAGGAGCTCCGGCCGTGGGTTGTAGAAGTTGTCCGTTGAGAGGATCTGGCCGACGGCCGGCTTGATCGCCCTGGCGGTCGCCGCGTCGTGGGCGGCCCGAAGCAGCCAGAAGTCGGCGGTCGCGGCGTAGTCCAGCCCGTGGAAGCGCAGCCGGTTCATCGACGAGTCGGTGGCGGCGCTCATCGCCAGGACGATGTCGCGAAGGCCGATCGACTCGGGCAGAGCGCCGCAGGACCCGACCCGGACCAGCTGCTCCACGCCGTACTCCTTGAACAGCTCCGTCGCATAGATCGCGACCGACGGCTGGCCCATCCCGGAGCCCTGGACGCTGACCGGCTGCCCGCGATAGGTGCCGGTGAAGCCCAGCATGTTGCGGACGCGGGAGTAGCACTCGGCGTCCTCGAGGTAGGTCTTGGCGATCCACTCGGCGCGTAGCGGGTCGCCGGGAAACAGCACGCGCGGTGCGATGTCTCCCGGCTGGGCGGCGATGTGGATACTCACAGCCGCGCAGCCTACGGCCCGCCTTGAGCGTCGTGGTCGACCGCCTAGGCTGACGGGCGTGCCAGCTGTCGATCGTCGCGTCGATCCCACGTTCCACTTCGCCCGAAGCAGGCACGACCGGCTCGGCCGCGATCGGATCGACCCCGAGTGGGTCGAGGCGCAGTGGGCCCGGACCGACCCGTGTGTCGTGGTGGTCGCCGACGATGCGGTCGCGATGGATGGCTCGACGGTGCGCTTGCTGACTCCGGACGCCGCACCACCCGGTGAACGCGCCGTGCTCGGGGCCGCCGACGGCCAGACCTACCTCGCGGTGCTGGCCGACCAGGTGCCGGAGGAGCTCGACCCGACGCCGATCCGGCAGGCCGGAGTCGCACTCGACGCGATGCAGGGCGGGTTGCTCGTCCATGCGGTCGGCCTCGCCAACTGGCATCGCACCCATCCGCGGTGTGCGCGTTGCGGGGAGCCGACCGACATCGCCGAGGCGGGTCACCAACGCCGCTGCCCGAACTGCCAGGCGGTCCACTTCCCCCGTACCGATCCGGCCGTGATCATGCTCGTCACCGACGAGGACGATCGCGCCCTGCTCGGTCATCAGCCGACCTGGGCGGAGGGGCGCTACTCGACGTTGGCCGGCTTCGTCGAGCCGGGGGAGTCGGCCGAGGACGCCGTACGTCGCGAGGTACACGAGGAGGTCGGCGTCACGCTGGCCGAGGTCACGTACGCCGCCAGCCAGCCGTGGCCGTTCCCGTCCAGCCTGATGCTGGGCTTCTTCGCCCGCGCCGACAAGACCGAGATCGACGTCGATGGCCGCGAGATGTCCGACGCGCGATGGTTCACGCGCGAGGAGCTCAACCGGCTGACCACCAACCAGCAGGTACGGCTGCCCGGCGTCGTCTCGATCTCGCGATGGCTGATCGAGACCTGGTACGGCAGCGAACTGCCCGGACGCTGGTGAGTCGTGCCAGCGAAGTGCTCAGGAGAGCCCGAGGGCGTGCTTGACCTCGGCCAAGCTGGGGTTGGTCATGACGACCTCTGCGGCACCGTCACCGGGGAGGACACGCACGGTCGGTACGGTCCGGTTGCCCTGGTTGACCTCCTCGACGAGCGCCGCCGCGTCGGGGTCCGCCTCGATATCGACGACGGAGAACTCGATGCCGGCTCGGTCCAACTGTCCGGCGAGGCGGTGGCAGTAGCCACACCAAGAGGTGGAGTACATCGTCAACTGGCCCGACATTCACTGTCCTTTGCGGGATCTAGGGTAGGTGTCGTTACCAATTCAACCTGATTTGATTGTCGGCTATTCCGAGGAGACGCGCCAGGTGACCGATCCCGACCGGCTGCTCGAGGCTCTCGATCCGGAGCAGCGCGAGGTCGCGACGGCACTGCGCGGCCCGGTCTGCGTCGTCGCAGGTGCGGGCACCGGTAAGACCCGTGCGATCACCCATCGGATCGCCTACGGCGTCGCCTCCGGGGTCTACGTTCCGTCCCAGGTGCTCGCCGTGACCTTCACCACAAGGGCCGCCGGCGAGATGCGCGGCCGGCTCCGTGAGCTCGGCGTCGACGGCGTCCAGGTCCGGACGTTCCATTCGGCCGCGCTGCGACAGGCCCACTACTTCTGGCCCCAGGTCTACGGCGGCCCGCTGCCCGAGTTGGTCGTCTCCAAGCTCTCGATGCTGTCCGAGGCAGCGTCCCGATGCCGGGTGTCGGCCGACGCGTCGCTGCTGCGCGACCTGGCCGGCGAGATCGAGTGGGCCAAGGTCAGCAACGTCACCCCCGAGACGTACGCCGGCCTCGCCGCCGGACAGGGTCGCGACCCGGCCGGACTCGACCACGCCACGGTGAGCCGGGTCTTCGGCGCGTACGAGGAGGTCAAGCGCGAGCGCGATCGCATGGACATGGAGGACGTGCTGTTGTGTGCGGCCGCCATCCTGACCGACGACGAGGGCGTCGCCGCCACGGTCCGCCGGCAGTACCGCTGGTTCGTCGTCGACGAGTTCCAGGACGTGAGCCCGATCCAGGTCGCGCTGCTCGACCTGTGGCTCGGCGGGCGTGACGACCTGTGCGTGGTCGGCGACCCGATGCAGACGATCTACTCCTTCGCCGGCGCCTCGGCCGACTACCTCACTGACTTCGCGGCGCGGCATCCCGGCTCGCGCCGGCTCGAGCTGGTCCGCAACTACCGCTCGACCCCGGAAGTGGTCGCGGCAGCCAATCGGGTCGCCCACGGGTCGCGTGGCCCTCGCCGTGGCGCCGGTCCAGTCGTGCTGCGGGCCCAACGCGAGTCCGGCGCCTCGGTGCGCACCGCCGGCCATGCCCACGAGATCGACGAGGCCGAGGCGGTGGCCGGCGAGATCGCCCGGCTGCGTGATGGTGGCACGGCGCTGCGTGACATCGCGGTGCTGTTCCGGATCAATGCCCTGTCGGAGGCCTACGAGGAGGCGCTGGCCGCTCGCGGCATCGGCTATGTGGTCCGTGGGGTCGAGCGGTTCTTCGACCGTCCCGAGGTCAAGCAGGCCATGACCTTGCTGCGCGGCGCCGCCCGGGCCGGCGAGTCGAGTGGCGATGTCACCGGCGACGTACGAGCCGTGCTGTCGACGATGGGGTGGACGCCGGAGGCGCCGTCCGGAAGTGGCGCGCAGCGCGATCGATGGGAGTCGCTGCAGGCGCTGGTGACGCTGACCGGTGAGCTCGCCGGGTCGGAGACGATCGCCGATCTGACCGGCCTGGTGGCCGAGCTCGAGCGGCGTGCCCAGTCGCAGCACGCGCCGGTGGCCGACGGAGTCACCCTGGCGACTCTGCACGCTGCCAAGGGGCTCGAGTGGCGGCACGTGTTCGTGGTCGGCATCCACGAGGGCACGGTGCCGTTCGTCTACGCCCAGACGCCGGCCGCGATCGAGGAGGAGCGGCGGCTGTTCTACGTCGGCGTCACGCGGGCCCGCGACGGACTTCACGTGTCGTGGTCGGCGGCCCGGTCGCCGGGCTCTCGCGGCAGCCGGAGTCCGAGCCGGTTCCTCGACGGCATCCGGCCGGCCGACTCGGACAGCGGCCCAGCCCGTCCCCGCTCGGCCCGCGATTCCCGCAGTGGTCGCAAGGTGGCTCGCTGCCGCAGTTGCAGCCGACCGCTCAGCTCCGCGACGGAGCGCAAGATCGGTCGTTGCGAGGCGTGCCCGGCGACCTATGACGAGGCACTGTTCGAGCGACTGCGGTCGTGGCGGAGCGAGCAGGCCAGCGCCCAGAGCCTCCCGGCCTACTGCGTCTTCACCGACGCGACGCTGACCGCCATCGCCGAGACCCTCCCGTCCGACGCCGTGGCGCTGATGAAAGTCCCCGGAGTCGGCAAGGTGAAGCTCGACAAGTACGGCGCGGACGTCATCGCGATCTGCGCTGGTCAGACCGGATGATCTTCGGAATCGACCGGCTCGGCTAAAAAAGATTGCGCGCCCTGATCCGGGCGGCGTAACATCACGGCATCGACCCCGACAGGGATCGATGCCGGACCGCTCTCAGCGAAGGAGGTGCCTCTGATGATCATGAAGACCAAGATCTCGCCGTCTGTCACGGCGCGTCCGCGTGATCTCGTTGGCGCCTCGCGAATGGACGGCATCCTGTGCGCGGCGGTCGAGATCAGCGTCGACGGGACCAGTGTGTCCAGCGGCGGTCTCGGTATCCGCCCGACGTACGTCCCGACCCTGCAGGCCTTCCACGTGGGAGACCCAGCCTGGAGTCCACCGGTTTGACGGCTTTACACGACCGGCTCACCTCCAGGCCGCGGAATCCCACTCCGGATTCCGCGGCCCTTTTGTTTGTCAAAAGAAGAGATGGCGCAAGACGTGAAACACCCAAGAGTTTCCGGGGGCTTCGGGCCCCACCGTCAGATCGACAAAGTCACAAGGAGGTGACAGATGACCATCAGCGTCCTCGAACCGTTCACGAGCACCACGCTCGAAGCGGTGGACGATGACCAGTTGCCTTGCCGGTCGAACGATGCAGAGCTGTGGTTCGCAGAGTCTCCGGCCGACGTGGAGCTGGCCAAAGCCCTCTGCCTGGACTGCCCAGTCCGGGTCGAGTGCCTCAACGGGGCTCTCGAGCGGCGCGAGCCATGGGGCGTCTGGGGCGGGGAGTTGTTCTTGCAGGGAGTAGTCATCCCTCGCAAGCGTCCTCGCGGTCGTCCGCGCAAGAACGAGGCAGCGGCCTAAGCGCCGCCTGTGAACAGGAACTCACCTACATGAGACCAAGCACGAAAATTCAGATCAGGAGCATCATCATGAATCTCTTGCACGAAGACTTGGCGCGAGCGCATAGTCGCGAGCGCCTCGCAAACGCGCGAGACGAGCGGCGTGGCCTTCACCTGGCCCGTGCGCAGCGTCTCGCTCGCCAGGCGGACCGCGCGGCGCGCAAGGCGCGCGCTGCGAAGCTCCGGCTGGCAAGGGCCCTCTGAGGCGCTCGGCGACTTCCCGTCGTGGCCCAGTCGGTCTGACGGTTACATCAGCAGCCCCGGTTCACCATCAGGTGGGCCGGGGCTCGCTGCTGTCCGGCCCCATCCGGCACCCCGGCCCCGCTGAGGGTAGGCAAATCCCGAGACACGCCGGCGTGTCTCGGGATTTGCCTACCGCCAGCGGAGCGGTCGCGTCCGGGCGCGTACCGATCGGGCGAACCGGGTGGGCAGCGGCATGATGGGCGGGTGAGGTACACCTGCGACTACTGCGGTCGGGTCGCCGACGGTGAGACCCTGCCGCTGACCTGGGCGACGTCGGTCGAGAACGGCCGGTCGCTGGTCTACTGCGATCGATGTGCCCGCGAGCACGTACGCGGCATCGAGGGGCGCCTGGACAACGAGTGGTGGTGACCGGCGGTCAGGTGGACGCGCGCCAGGCCCGCCAGCGCTCGACGGCATGCCACCACTGCCGACGGGTCCACATCACCGCGTCGTAGCGCTCGGACAGCTCCCGCACGTAGCGGCGCACTGGGCCGGCCGTGTCGGGCACGGCGTTCTGCAGCTGCGCCACCTCGGCGCTGAGCCGGTTGACCACGTCGCGAAGCCCGGAGATCTCGTCGGACTGGGTACCGATCTGGATCAGCAGCGGCGTCACGACGTCGGCCGCAAGCGCCACGCTTCGGGCACCCGCTCCGGCGCCGGACTTGGTGATCTGGATGTCGTCGACCAGCAGCTCGGGGTCGCCCACGACGTCGTAGGGACCGGTGGTGAGCAGCTTGGCGATCTCGCGGCCGCGACCGCGGATCGAGTCGGCGAGTTCGGCCGGGAAGGTGAGCGGGTCGCGGGTGACGGCCGCCGGGAGCACCTGGTTGGTGAGGACCTGACCCACCACGGAGGCGTAGCGGTCGTCGTCGAACCGGTCCGCGACGCGTTCGTTGACGCCGGCGAGCAGCCGGGTCGCGGTGCGTCCGAGCGACACGTTGAGGTTGCGGTTGCTCACCAGCTCCAGGTCGGTCGGCAGGCCGATCAGGCCGGCGAAGTCGGTCCAGAGCTTGCGCCTGGGCGCCGCCGGCGTCGTGACGACCACGTGGATCCGCTCGGCCGGCAGTGCCGACGACCAACGGGCGAGGACCGCGGCCGCATCGTGATGGCCCCAGAACCACTGGCCGAAGTGCGATCGGTCCGGCTCGTCGAAGACCTGCCGGAGGTATTCGGGCCAGTCGGCGGTGTGCCGATGCTTGACCTGCTCCTGCCAGTCCGATCGCAGCATCGCGGCGACCGAGCGCAGGGTGTAGACGACGTGGACCTCACGGTCGGCGAACGACTCGATGATGCGGGGTACCTGGGCTTTGTCGGCACCGGCGAGCAGCTCTTGGGACAAGATGACATCGGAGTCGACCGCGGCGACCCGGTCGGCCAGCCGGTCCCACGATCCCGCCCACTCGGGATGGTCGACGCCGCCCCACGGCAGGGCTCGGACGTCGAGGGTGGCGTGGAACATCTCGTCCGGGCTCTCGACCGGGTAGGCGACTTCGTACTCCGACCAGGTGTGCCGGTATTGCCACAGCACCGACTGGAGGAAGGTCGTCCCCGTCTTGGGCGCGCCGATGTGAAGATGTACCCGCCGTGCCTGCCCCATTGCGTACCTCCTCCATGACCGTGTGCCCCGAGACACGCTGTGCCACTTTAGTCCGCCTTGGTCAGTTGTTGGCGAAACCAGGCAGGGCTTCTTCGCAGATAGCTCGAAATGGCGCCTCCGCCCCGAGCTGACTCAGCACACCGAGACCACCGATCCACACTCGATGGATCAGGAGGTACGACGGGGGGAGGTTGATGCGAATGGCGGTCGTGAAGGCCGGTTTGCGTGGATCGTTCATGCGAGCCGCCTGGCGGCGCATCCACTCGCGGCTGAACTGGAACCGGTCCTGGCGGGCCGGCTCGACGAACGGCGCGAGGTAGTCGCGGAGCACCTCGACCGGGATGTCGATGCCGGGCTTGATGAAGCCCTCGTCGCGCAGGCCCTCGACCACCGCGTCGTAGTCGTCCTCGACAGCCCGGCGTAGCAGTCGCCCGATCGGCGGCGGCAGGGTCTGCTCCGGCAGTCGCGCGACCGAGCCGTAGTCGACCACACCCAGCCGGCCGTCCGCGAGCAGCCGGAAGTTGCCCGGATGCGGGTCGGCGTGCAGGAGGCCGGTCCGGCGTGGTCCGTCGAAGAGGAACCGGACGTAGAGCTCGCCGTAGTGGTTGCGATCGTCCCGGTCACCCTCGGCGATCAAGCGCGCCAGCGAGCCGTGGCTGTCGAGCCAGGAGCTGATCAGGACCCGCTTGGTGTTCATGACGACGTCGGGAACGTCGACGCTGTCGTCGTCGGCGTACGCCTCGGCGAAGGTCTGTTGGGCTTCCGCCTCGAGGTCGTAGTCGAGCTCCTCGACCACCCGGTTGCGAAGCTCCTCCACCAAGGGCTTGACCTCGATGCCGGGCAGCAGGCTCCCGAGCAGCCGCGAGACCCGAGCGATCTGTTTGAGATCGGAGCGCAGGGCGTCGCCGGCGCCGGGGTACTGCACCTTGACGGCCACCTCCCGCCCGTCGTGCCAGCGGCCGCGATGGACCTGGCCGATCGACGCGGCGGCAGCCGGATCGTCGTCGAGCTCGACGAGATCGTCCCGCCACCTCGGTCCGAGCTCCGCGGCGAGCATCCGGTGGACCGTGGTCGCGTCCATCGGCGGCGCCGAGTCCTGCAGCTGGGTCAGCGTGTCCCGGTAGGGCGCCACCAGTTCGTCGGGGAGCGCGGCCTCGAAGACGCTCATCGCCTGGCCGAACTTCATCGCCCCGCCCTTGAGATCGCCGAGCACCCGGAAGACCTGCTCGGCGGTACGGGCCTGGACGTCGGTGACGACACGTTCGGTCGGCACGCCGATCAGTCGACGGCCGAGGCCGGCGGTGGCGCGCCCCGCGAACCCGATCGGAAGGGTGGCGAGTCGAGCCGTGCGGGCGACCGCCTTGCGGGGCAGCGGTGCGGACTCGTCGGAGGTGGTCACCGCTCCATTCTTCCTGGTCTGGCGGTGGACCTAGGTCAGAGGTGCGCATCCGCAGTGTGGTTGCAGCGGCCAGCGGAGCCGTCGCAGGTCGGAAAGATCCGGTCCGACCCGAAGCGTCGCGCTGTGCGTCAGGGCCGGCTCGCCGGCGAGGTGGGCCAGGGCGTCACGCACGGTGAGCACGGCGACTGCGGCGTCCAGGACGGCCGACACGGCGCGTACGAGAGCGGCCGACGACGCCGACAGGGGCCGGTCGAGCTGGGCGACGATTGCTGGCCAGGCGGCGTCGACCGTGCTGCGGGCCGCGTCGACGCAGCGCAGGCACGCGGTCCGACCCGGCTGCACGAGCGGACCGACGATGCCGCAGCCGTCCCGGGTGGCGGTCACCAGGTGCGGGACGTCGATCCGCAGGCACTCGTCGGCGATCTCCCGGGCGGTCTCGCCCTCGCCGGCCAGGATGACCAGGTCGAGTCCGGCGGTCGGTGCCGTGGCCATCGCGACCGAGCCGACTCCGGAGGCTTCCAGCAGACCGGCCACCGCCTTGCCGAGGTCTTCGTCGCCGACGATCCGTACCGTTGCCGCCCGCCGCCGGGCGAGCTGCAGCCGCGCCAACTGGCCGTCGACGCCGCGCGCCAGTAGATGCGCCGCCTCGCTCTCGAGTCCGGCCTCGGCGCGCCAGACGTCGGAGTCGACCACGACCCCGGCCGCGAGTAACGCGTCGACCAACGGCGCATCCAGCGCTGGATCGTCGGCCGTGCGAACACCGTCGAGTCCGCAGAGCAGCTCGGCCATCGTGTCCGGTGCGGCGACGACGAGGGCATGACCGGGCTCGGTGCCGAGTTGGAGGTGCTCGGCGTCGCGGCGCAGCAGGGGTGATCCCGGTCGGAGGACAGGTCGCATAGAGATGCTCCGGCGTGTGTCAGCGGCGTTGGTGCCGAAAGCCTGCCAGGATCTCGCCGCTGGCTGTGCCCGTTGTCCACAGCCCTCGGCCCGGAGTCCGGTCCGTCCGGAGACGCATGACGGCGGTGTCCCGGTAGGCCGGAACACCGCCGTCGACGTCAGCTGAGGCTGTCAGGCCTTGCCGAGGATGCGGTTGAGGTTCGTGCCGCACACAGGGCACTTCGCCTTCGCCATCCGGGTGCCCTTGGCGTTCACCTGGACTTCACCGGTGGCTTCGCGCTTCGCCTTGCACTTGACGCAGTAGTACTCACCGCTCCAAGTCTCCGCCATCGCGTACTCCTTGCCATCTCGTGACGACGCTCGCCCCGTCTGGAGGAGCGCGCCGATACTCGCGGCGGGAAGAACCGGGGGGAAGCCCCGCCGTGACCCGAACCAGCGGGCCTCGCCGACACCCTACGTCACGGCGCAGGCTGACCTGCGGCGACACGGCGTCGGCGGAAAGCCCCCGGCTCGGCTGGGATCGATCCACCTTCCCCTTGTGGACGCCCCCAACGGGCCGGAGGCCTTCTGCCGCGACACGGTAGGAGCCTCCCGCGGCGGCGTCAATCCACGCCTGTGTATAACTCTGTGGATAGCCTGTGGACAAAGTGATGCCCTGTGTGTACGACATGTCTGTTTCAGGCAATATATAGCGTTCCCGTGAATTGCCTAAAAGGGATGAGACGGGCGACAATCTTCGCGAATGCCGCAGCAGTCGACCTGTGGATATCCCGATACGGTCGTGCGGCACGGCTACGGTTAGCTTCGTGAAGCAACCCGAGCGACCGACCGTCGAGGTGCGGCGCAGCAAGCGGCGCCGGCGGACGGTCGCGGCCTACCGAGACGGTGACACCGTCGTTGTCATGATGCCGGCGCGACTCACCAAGGCCGAGGAGGCCGAGTGGGTCGAGATCATGCTCGGCAGGCTCGAGCGGCAGAGCCGCCGGCAGGCGCCGAGCGACGCCGAGCTGGCCCGGAAGGCCGAGATCTTGTCGGCGCGCTACCTCGACGGCCTGGCCGTCCCGTCCTCGGTCCGGTGGGTCGACAACCAACAGGCCCGCTGGGGTTCGTGCACGATCGCCGATCGGACGATCCGGCTCTCGACCCGGCTTCGGGGCATGCCGACCTGGGTGATCGACTACGTGCTGTTGCACGAGCTCGCCCATCTGCTGGTCCCAGGCCACGGACCGGACTTCTGGGAGTGGGTCAACCGCTATCCGCGTACGGAGCGGGCCCGCGGCTATCTCGAGGGGGTCTCCGCGACCGCAGTGATGCCGAGTCACAGTCCCGATCTGGACGACGACGAGGCATGACCGCTCCGCTCGGGGAGCGTCTGGTCGTCGTTCTCGCCGTCCCGGGGCCGGATCCGCCGCCGGTCGCCTCGGCTTCGCCGGAGCAGTGGGAGGCGGCGCTGCTGGCCGACGCGGTCGACGCCGCCGAGTCGCTGGCCGCGGCCGGCATCGCCGTGCTGAGCCCGCCGCGGCATGCCGACACGGTCGCCGCGGCCGCTGCCATCGACACCACGGTGTGGACCTCGGAGCAGCCGACGGTCTTGGAGGCCGCCGATCGAGCGGCTGCCGCCGGCGCCCGGCAGGCCGTCGTGATCGCGTCCGACGCGCCGCATCTGCCCGGCCTGCTGGTCGGCAAGGTGTTCCGGGCGCTGGGCAGGGCCGATATCGCGATCTGTCTCGACCCGCGTGGGCTGGCCAGCGCGATCGGGCTGCAACTGCCGGCCGCCGAGTGGCTCTCCGACCTCGACCTCGATCGAACCGACGTGGCCGACCGGGCCAAGGCCGCGGCACCGCGACCGGCCCTCGTGCGCCTGACACCGGGCTGGCGGCGGCTGCGTACCGAGGCAGACCTCACCGTGTTGGACGCCGCGGTCGAGGGGGCCGACTTCACCCGGGCGCTGGTCGGCGACAGCGGGTCACGCGGGCGTTGACGATTCGGCTCCGCATCGGGCCCGGCCGGCTCGTACCAACGCCCTGACCTGGTCGTCGGTCTGATCGGGCAGGCTCGTCGCATCGAACCACGCCAGATCCAGCGACTCGGCACTCCGACGCGCGATCGCGTCCGCCGGAGCGATGGCGACGAACTGGACGTCGAGATGGTCGGTCTCGCCGTCCGGTCGGCAGGTCGCCGGATGCCGCGCCAGCCGCACCGGCGCCGGATCGATGGCCAGGTCGTCGATGCCGGACTCCTCTCGTCCCTCGCGGAGGGCGGCGTCGACCAGGGTCGCGTCGGTCGCCTCGCAATGGCCCCCGGTCTGCAGCCAGAGACCTACGCGGTGGTGCAAGGTGAGCAGCACCTGCTGCCGGTCGGCGCTCACGATGAGCAGCCCGGTCGTGAGATGGCCCGGATCGCACGACCGCCACAGCGCATCGTCGTGATCCGCCAGATGCTGCAGGAAGTCCGAGCGCAGCCGACCCTGCTCGGCGTCCGGCGGCTGCCAGGTCGTGAGCAACCGCGTCGCGTCGGCGTGCAGGCTCACGACTTCGAGTCGTCGCCGCCGTCTTCGGGCGGTTCGCCCTCCTCCAGCAGGCGCGTTAGCGCCTCGTCGAAGGCGGCGTCGCCGATCTCCGCGGTCGAGTCGCGGTCGGACTGGACGTAGCCCAGCGGGTCATCGAGGTCGCTGGCGCCCGGCATCAGGTCCGGATGGGCCCACACGGCGTCGCGGGCCGACGATCCCTTGGCGTCACGCAATGCGGCCCACAGGTTCGAGGCGTCCCGCAGCCGTCGCGGTCGAAGCTCCAGCCCGACCAGCGAGGCGAAGGTCTGCTCGGCCGGTCCACCGGCGGCCCGCCTACGCCGAACCGCCTCGCGGAGCGGACCGGCGGTCGGCATCCGGTCCTCGGTCGCCTGGGTGACGACCTCATCGACCCAGCCCTCGACCAGGGCCAGGAGCGTCTCGAGCCGGTTCAGTGCCGCCTGCTGGGTCGGCGTACGCTCCGGCTCGAACAGCCCGCCGGACAGCGCTTCCTGCATCGCCTCGGGATTGGTCGGGTCCAGTCGGCCGAGCTGGTCCTCGATCTTCGAGACGTCGATCGACGTGCCGCGACCGAACTCCTCGACGGCGCCGAACAGTGCGCCGCGCAGCCACGGCACGTGACTGAACAGCCGATGATGCGCCGCTTCGCGCAGCGCCAAGTAAAGGAGAATGTCCTCGTCGGACTGGGCGAGTCCGGACCCGAACTCGGTGACGTTCGCCGGAAGCAGGGCGGCCGTGCCGGACTCGGTCAGTGGCAGTCCGACATCAGTCGTGCCGACCACCTCACCGGCCAGCTCGCCGAGCGCCTGGCCGACCTGCTGGCCGAACATGGCGCCGCCGACCTGGTTCAGGATGCCGATCAGCGGCCCGGCCATCTGCTGTGCCTCGGCCGGCATCGCCTCGCCCATCGCCCGCACCACGTTGTCGGCGATCGGCTCGACGAGCCGCTGCCAGGTCGGACGGGTCGCCTCGATCCACTCCGCCCGGCTCCAGGCCTCGACGGTGCTGGCGCCGGACGGGAGGTCGGTGACGTCGTCGAGCCAGTGCTCGGCGAGGCGGGCCGCGTCGGCGATCCTGGCGCGCTGGGCGCCGGTCACGCTCGGGTCCGGCTCCTTGGTCAGGGTCTGGCGCGCCACCTGTCCGGCGAGGTCCCAGTTGATGTTGCCCTCGTGCGGAGTCAGGAGCTGCTGTACCTGGCCCATGAGCTGTTGGAGGTCGGGCATCTGACCCGGCCCCATCGCGCCGAACAGGGACTCCAACGGCGTACCGGCGAAGGGATTCGGGGTGGCCGATGGCTCGTCGCCAGGCTTGCCGGCGCTGCCGGATTCGTCCTCTCCGGGACGATCGTCGTCTGCGTCGCTTGCCATGGGAACCAACGTACCTGTCGCCTGGCCGACAATCCGGTCGTACGCTTCAGCTCATGGCTGACACGGTCCGCGTCATCGAGCTCCGCGAGGAGCCGCTGCGCGTCGACGAGGTCCAGACCGCCCTGGCCGATCCGGCGGCGGGTGGCCTGGCGATGTTCGTGGGTACGGTGCGCGATCACGACGGCGGCAAGTCGGTCGAGGGCCTGACGTACTCCGCGCACCCGAGCGCGCTGGACCGGATGCGCGAGCTGGCCGAGAAGGTGGCCGCGAGCCACGGTGTGATCGGAGTCGCAGCAGTGCATCGGGTCGGGGAGCTGGCGATCGGCGACATCGCGGTCGTCGTCGGCGTGTGCGCGGCCCACCGCGGCGAGGCGATCGACGCCTGCCGGGACCTGATCGACGAGCTCAAGGCGACCGTGCCGATCTGGAAGCACCAGCGGTTCAGCGACGGCACCGACGAGTGGGTCGGCACGCCGTAACCCGATCGAGTTGTCAGCCGCTATTTGCCCCAGAGGGCGACATACGGCTGACAAGGCCGGGTGGACCGCGCGTTGCCGCCTACGCTGGTCGGCATGAGTGTGCTGTGGTGGCTGGCGGTCCCGCTGGGGATCACCGCCGTGGCGATGGTCTGGGCGGCGTGGGCCGGCCGGACCCGTGACGACCGCGAGCGCGACGACGCGACCCGAGCTCGGCTCGCGACGGCGCTCGCGAAGCCGCTGCCGCCCGAGGCCCGCCGTGTCGTCGCGCAGCCGACCGACCGGCCCCGCGGCGTAGCAATCCGGCCGTCGGCGCGATCCGCCCCGCGGCGCCGGCCCGGTCCACGCCGGTGAGAGGCTTGGCGGCATGACCTCGCGAGCCACGACGCTCACGGTGGCCGCGATGCTGCTGGTCGCGCTGATCAGCGTGGCGGTGCTGCTGCCGGTGCCGTACGTCACGATGAAACCCGGCCAGACGGTCAACACCCTCGGACAAACCGCCCGCGGCCCGGTCATCGAGTTCGGGCCGGACGTGAAGACCTACAACGACGGCGGTCAGCTTCGGATGACCACGGTCTCGGTCACGAGCCCTGACTCCCACGTCGGCCTGCTGCAGGCGATCGACGGGTGGTTCAACACGAGTACGGCGGTCGTGCCGCGGGACCTGGTCTACCCGCCGGACCAGACCGTCCGGCAGGCCGAGCAGCAGACCCATCTGGAGATGACCGGCTCCCAGTCGAGCGCCCAGATCGCCGGCCTGACCGCGGCGGGCTATCACGTCAAGGAGCAGGTCCAGATCACCTCGGTCACTCCGGACGGACCGGCCAACGGCAAGATCAAGCCGGGTGACCAACTGGTGGCGGTCGACGGCAACCCGGTCACGAGCTCGCAGGAAGCGGTCAACGCCGTACGCGATCGAAAGCCCGGCGATCCGGTCAGCCTGACGGTCAAACGCGACGGCAAGACGCAGACGTTCACCATGGACACCGAAGCGTCGCCGGACGACTCGTCGGTGCCGATCGTCGGCGTCGAGCTCGGCATCGTGCCCAAGTTCCCGTTCCCGATCCGCTTCAACGTCGACCCGAACATCGGTGGACCCAGCGCGGGAACCATGTTCGCCCTCGCGATCTACGACCGGCTCACTCCGGGATCGCTGACCGACGGCCAGGTGATCGCGGGGACCGGCGAGATCACCGTGAACGGCAAGGTCGGGCCGATCGGCGGCGTACAGCAGAAGATCCTCGCGTCGGAGAACGTCGGCGCCAAGTACTTCCTGGTGCCCAAGGCCAACTGCGCCGAGGCCACCGGGGTCGGTCTCGACGGCATGCGGCTGGTCGAGATCGACACGCTCCAATCGGCGATCAACTCGCTCGAGACGCTGGCCAAGAACCCCAACGCGGATGTGCCCGACTGTGAGTGACTACGAGCTCGAGCCCGGTGAGTGGCAGTCCGACGACGCCATCCGACAGGCGGTGCTGGAGGTGGAGGCGCATGTCGCCGAGTCGGGCTGGGACCAGCCGGCCCGGCTCTATGCCCTCGTGCCGACCAGCGAACTGCTGACGGCCGAGCCGGAGCTCGCGGCGCGGCTCGGCCTCGATCCGGCCAATGTCGCCGGGACCTTCACTCCGATCGAGCAGGAGCTCAACCCGTCCGAGCCGCTGGAGGACCTGCTGACCCGGATCGAGTGGCCGCCGACCGTACTCGGCGTGGCAGCCGTCCTCGAGCGGTTCGTACTCCCGGCCGACGCCGAGGAGAACCTGCCCGCCGGACCGGGGTACGAGGAGGCCGCGGCGCAGCATCCGGACCGTCACGAGGTACGAATGGCGGCGGCCGTGACCCGCGATGGTCGGGCACATTGCGCGATTCGCCTGCGAGAACATGATCACGACGATGCTGTCCTGGACGGTACGGAACTGATACCGGGGCTCGTGGGGCTTCTCGCCCGCTCCCTGACAGACTGAGTCCGTGGCCGACGAATTCGACCCCGAGGGCGGTGAGGTCTCCAGCCGACGCGAGCCCCGCCAGACCACGCTGCGGCGCGTCCTCCTGCCCACGATCGTCACGCTGGCGGCCCTCATCTTCGGCATCGCGGTGTTCACGGGGGTGTGGACCGACCGTCTGTGGTTTCAATCCGTCGGCTACTCGGAAGTCTTCAGCAAGATCCTCCTGACCCGGACCGCACTGTTCCTGATCTTCGGCGTGGTCTTCGCGGCCGCCGTCATCGCGAACATCGTCATCGCCTACCGCACACAGCCGATCGTGGTGCCGCAGCCACGGCGCAACGACCCGGTCGCCCGCTATCGCGAAGTGCTCACGCCGATCCGCGGCCGGCTGCTGATCGCCCTCGGAGTCGTGCTCGTGCTCGCGGCCGGATCGGTCGGCGCCGGTCAGTGGGAGCGGTTCCTGCTGTGGCGCAACGGCGTGTCCTTCGGCCATGGCGACGAGTACTTCCACCGCGACATCGGCTTCTTCGTCTTCGACTACCCGTGGTGGCGGTTCCTGCTCTCGTACGGCTTCGTGCTGCTCGGCGTGTGCATCGTCGCCGCGGCCCTGGTCCACTATCTCTACGGCGGCATCGTCCTGCAGGGCCGGTCCAACCGGTTCTCGTCGGCGGCCCAGGTCCACCTGTCGATCCTGCTCGGCCTGTTCGTGCTGCTGAAGGCCGTGGCGTACTGGATGGATCGCTACGGACTCGCGATGTCCGACGGGCACTTGTTCACCGGCATCTCCTATACCGATGCGCATGCGGTGATACCCGCCAAGAACATCCTGATCATCATCGCGCTCATCTGTGCCGTGCTGTTCTTCGTCAACGCGATCCGGCGGTCCTGGCTGCTGCCCGGCATCGGCCTGGGCCTGCTGGTGCTGTCGTCGATCCTGATCGGCGGACTGTGGCCCGCGATCATGCAGTCGTTCCAGGTGAAGCCTTCCGAGCCGGACAAGGAAGGCCCGTACATCCAGAACAACATCACCGCGACCCGCGATGCCTACGGGCTGGACAACGTCAAGGTGCGGCAGTACGACGCCAACACCGACCTGTCACAAAGCGAGCTCGCCGCGGCCGCCGAGTCGACGCCCGGCACCCGGCTGCTCGACCCGACCCAGGTGTCGCCGGCCTTCGAGCAACTGCAGCAGGTCCGCGGCTACTACACGATGCCGGCGACCCTCGACGTCGACCGCTACGAGATCAACAATCCCGACGCAGCGCAGACCGGTGAACCGCCGACGTCGGAGCAGGACATCGTGATCGCGGCCCGCGAGCTCAACCTCGACGGTCTCGAGTCCAGCCAGCGCAACTGGGCCAACGACCACACGGTCTACACCCACGGCTACGGCGTCGTCGCAGCCCGCGGCAACGAGCGCGGCCCACAAGGTCAGCCGGTTTGGACGGTCAAGGACATTCCGCCGGTGACCCAGGACGCGTCGCTCAAGCTCAACGAGCCGCGGATCTACTTCGGCGAGAACTCGCCCACGTACTCGATCGTCGGTCAACCGAAGGGCGCCGCCCCGGTCGAGGTCGACATCCCGCAGGGCACGTCCAACGAGGGTGCTGCCACGAACAACACCTACGACGGTTCTGGTGGCGTGCCCGTGGGCAGCCTGTTCAACCAGGCGCTCTACGCGTTGAAGTTCGGCGAGCCGAACATCCTGCTGTCCGGCCGGGTCAACTCGGATTCGAAGATCCTCTACGACCGGCATCCGCGCGAGCGAGTACAGAAGGTCGCGCCGTGGCTGACCGTCGACGGCGACCCATACCCCGCTGTCGTGCCGGACGCGAACGGCAAGACCCGGATCGTATGGATCGTCGACTGCTACACGACGTCGAGCCACTATCCGCTGTCCGAGCTGACCAGCCTCGAGGACGCCACCTCGACCTCGCTAACCGACCAGTCGGCGAACGAGGCGCTGCCAAACGACCAGATCAACTACATGCGCAACTCGGTCAAGGCGGTCGTCGACGCGTACTCCGGCTCGGTGGACCTCTACGCGTGGGACGACAGCGACCCGATCCTGCAGACCTGGATGAAGGTCTTCCCCGGCGTGGTCAAGCCCAAAGCCGACATCAGCGAGGGTCTGATGGCGCACCTGCGCTACCCGGAGGACATGTTCAAGGTGCAGCGGGAGATGCTGACGCAGTATCACGTGACCGATCCCGACACCTTCTACGGCGGCGGCGAGCGCTGGCTGGTCCCGGAGGACCCGACCGCCGGCGGCGTGGCGCAGCCGCCCTACTACCTGTCGGTGCAGATGCCCGGCGAGCAGGAGCCGAACTTCTCGCTCACCAGCGTCTTCGTTCCACAGAGCAGAGACAACCTCGCGTCCTTCATGTCGGTGAACGCGGAGGCGACCGACAACGGGCCGAGCGGCTACGGCACGATCGAGATCCTGCAATTACCAAGTGAGACGCAGGTGCCGGGCCCGAGTCAGATGGCCAACCAGTTCAACAACGACAAGGGCTTGTCACAGGCGCTGCTGCCGTACGAACAGTCCGGGCTGCGAGTGATCAGCGGGAATCTGCTGACCTTGCCGGTCGGCGACGGGCTGCTGTACGTCCAGCCGATCTACACCCAGAACGCCGCCACGACCGGCTCGTACCCGATCCTGCAGTACGTCGTCGCATCCTTCGGCGACCAGGTCGGGTTCGGCCAGAGTCTGGACGAGGCGCTGAGACAGGCGTTGCGTGGCGAATCTGGCACGGTGCCGCCGCCCGAGACTGGGCCTCCAGTGGACAACGGTGGCAGCCCGACCGCGCCGCCTCAGAACGCTGAGGTCGAGCAGCTCCTCCAGCAGGCCGATCAGGCCTACCAGGAGGCGCAGACGGCGCTCCGTAACAAGGATCTGGCGACCTACCAGGCCAAGGTCCAGGAGATGCAAACCCTGATCCAGCAGGCGATGGATCAGCTCAGCGCGGAGCAGTCAGCGACCCCCTCGTCGCCGACGCCGAACCAGCAGCAGTGAGTCCCTCGGTACCCATGCGTTGCTCATCCTGAGATGCAGCTGAGCCGATTTGATTGCCGATGTCGGGTGGGCCTATGCTGTCCGAGCCGACGCGGGGTGGAGCAGTTCGGTAGCTCGCTGGGCTCATAACCCAGAGGTCGCAGGTTCAAATCCTGCCCCCGCTACCAGCGTGAACGCCCCCGGAGTCCAGTGCTCCGGGGGCGTTTCGCATGTGGCGAGGTCACGCGCCGCACGAGGCATCAGATCGCGGGCCGGATCGTCCAAGTGCCTCACGTCGCCCGCTCCGAGACCGCCTCCCTCCCGCACGCGGTGTTTAGCGTCCGCTTTGCGGTTCTTGCGGCGCTGCTGCGGGAGGGAGGCGGCGTCACCATCCGACAGTGTTGGCTCCGGATATCCAGCGAGGCGCGGCCGCCGCAGCCCGCTCGACATAGGTACGTCCTGGCCGGCTGATCTCTCAGCCGACCAGGACGTTGCCCTCCGAGCGCGAGCTACAACGCAGGCTCCTCCTCGGCAGCGTCCGGCCGGAAGCCCTTGACGATCATCCAGATGCCGATCGAGAACTCCCACGCGGCGATGGGCAGGGTGGCGACGAAAGACCAAGTCGACACCTGGTCGTTGTGGCCGAACAGAACGGCGATGGCGGCGGCCAGCAGCAAGGGCGCTCCGATGAGTCCGGTGGCAGGGATGATGCGGGGGACCAGGCGCGACCTGTACAGCAGCGAGCCGAGGAGGAGTGCGTTGAAGGCCGGCATGAGTCCGGGGCCGAGCAGGAAGGTCCAGTCCCGTACGGCGACGAGTGCCTGGCCGGTCGTGACGGCCATGGATGCGCCGGCGCCGGTCGTGCCGGCGTAGTCCTGGCGCATCGTGACGACGGCGAGCAGGCTCACGACGCCGACGGCGATGATGGCCGCTTCCAGCATGCGCGAGGTGACGAAGCCCAGTGCCAGGGTTTCGTTGCGCCGCTTGAGGACCGAGAAGAGTGCGACGGAGGTTCCGACGGCGGCGAGGGCGTTGACCATGTCGAGCAGACAGCCCCAGAGCACGCGGGTGTCCGAGCCCGAGCTGATGATGTACGTCGAGTCGTCCAGCACCGGGTGCAGAAGGATCAGCGCCGGAATCGAGGCGGCGAAGGTGATCAGGTAGAGGACGCCCGCGATGAAGACGTTTCGCCGCATCGGGTCGGATGGCGCGCGTACGGCGGTCGTGGTTCGGATCATCGTGGTCATGAGAGTTCTCCGTTGTTGGTCGTGGTGGTGACGTCGTCGGCGAATCGATCGGTCGGCATTCGGGTGACTGAGACCAGGGGGAGGCCGAGGTCTCGCAGCCGCTGCAGTACGCCGTGCAGCGCGGTCTGATCGGCGACCAGACCTTCGAGGACGGTGGTGCCGTCGTCGTAGGTGAGCGTCATGCCGTCGAACCGGGTCGCCCACCGGGGGTCGAGGCGTCCGTCGAGGCGGATCTCGTACCAGCCAGATTCGTGGAGGTCACCGGCAGCTGTATTGCTCATGAGCGGCACGTTAGGAATCGATGTGGTGAGCCGGCATCACATCGTGTGGTGAGCGAGGTGGTGATCTTGGGCGCAGCCGCGTCAGCGGTCGCCGGTACGCGTGAGCAGGTCGAGCTCGTGAGCCTGCCGGACTGCGGCGCGGCGGCTGTTGACGCCGAGCTTGGCGTAGATGTGCTTGGTGTGGGTGCGCAGCGTGTTCAGCGAGACGACGAGCTCGCGGGCGATGTCCGGGCCGTTGAGGTCGGTGGCGAGCAGCCGGAGCACCTCCAGCTCGCGTTCGCTCAGCGGCTCGACCAGGCCCTGGCGGGTCGGCGACGACTGGTCCGGTGGCTCGTCGGTCGCCAGGAGCCGCTGGACGTACGCCCAGTCGTCATGTCGTCGGGCGACGCCGCCCAGCAAGGACCGCATCGGCGGACCCTCGCCGACGAAGACGCGGACGTAGCCTTCCGGCTCGGCCAGCGTCAGCGCCCGCTCCAGGATCGCGAGGGCACCGGGTTCGTCGTCGCTCTCGCGCCGGGCAAAGGCCTGGAGCACCAGAATCTCGAGAAGACTGCCGGTCCGGCCGCCGCTCTCGGCTGCCGTTGCGAGCCGGTCGAGGAGTCCGGACGCGTCGCGGAGGGCGGACTCCGATGACTCCGCCTGGTGCCGGGCGAGCAGGATGCGGGCCAGCGTGATGTGCTCGCACTCACGGAGGTACGACAGGTCGTCGTCTGCGGACAGGCCCTGCTGACGGGCCCAGTCGACGGCCTCGCCGAGCGCTCCGGTGGCGACCAGCAGCCGGGCCCGTAGCGCCGGGATCGGCCGTACGTTGGGTGAGAAGTCGCCCAGGTAGACGCGCTGTGCCTCGTCGAGCAGGTCGAGCGCCCCGGCCAGATCACCCATGGCCTCCCGTGGTCGCGCCATGGCCAGCCGCGTTCGGTACGGGTTCTGCGGCAGGCCGTTCTGCTCGCCGAGGTCCCGCGCGTGTCGCAGGTGCTCGGCCGCCGCGGCCAGATCGTTCCGCTCGCAGGCGATCTGGCTGAGGCCGACGTACATGTCGGCGGTCCCGCGCAACGTGTCCGGCTCCTCGGAGGCGAGTCGGAGGGCGTCTTCGTACGTGCGTTGCGCGTCGCTCAGGCGGCCCTGCGTGATGCGGAGGTCCGCGAGTGTGATCGAGCAGCCGAGGACGTCCGAGATGTGGTCGGCCCGGCGCAGCCCGTCGACGGCGGCGGAGTAGCCCCGATGCGCAGCGTCGAGATCTCCGATCGCCCAACGGGCCAGTCCGGCAAGCGCTGACGCGGCGGCCTTGGTCAGATGGTCGTCGGACGGCGCCCGGCGACCGGCCTGGTCGGCGAAGCGGATGGTCTCGGCCGGCTCGCCGGCGACCAACGCCAACGCGGCGCGAAACATCGCGATCGCCCCGGGCACGCGCGCGAGCTCATTCGGATCGACGACGACGATGTCGGCTCCACCGGCCGAGGCATCGAGCATCCGCTCGACGTCCTGGAGCCGCTGCGCGATGCCGTCGAACTCGTTGCCAGCCATCAAGGCGCCGACGAATCCGATCGCGAGCACCGGCCGCCGACGTACCACCTCGTCGGGGATGTCGTCGATCCAGCCGCGGATCGTGGCCTCCTGCCGGTCGCGTCGCAGGGCCGGGATCGCCAGCTCGACCAGGTCGGCCGCGCGCTCGACGTCGCCGGAGGACAGAGCGTGGCGGACCGCCGGCAGCGGCTCGCCGGCCTGGTCGTACCACTCGCTGGCCCGTCGGTGCAGACCCGACAGCTCGTTGCGTCGCTCGTCGAGCAGATGCGTCTGCAGGACGTCGGCGAACAGGTGGTGGTAGCGGTACCACCGGCGGCTGTCGTCGAGCGGGACGACGAACAGGTTGGTGCGGTCGAGCAGCTCGAGGGTGCGTTTCCCGTCGGACTCCTCGGTGACGGCGTCGCAGAGCGGTCCACTGAGCCGATCCAGGACGGACGTCCGGAGCAGGAAGGTCCGCACCTGGTCGGGCTGGCGGCTCAGGACCTCCTCGACCAGGTAGTCGACGATGTAGCGGTCGTCGCCGGCGAATCCCGCGATGAAACCGGGGGCGTCGTCGCGCCCCTGGAGGGACAGCGCGGCCAGTTGCAGGGCAGCGATCCATCCCTCGGTACGCGCCTCCAGCGTCTCGATGTCGGACTCGGCGAGCTCGAATCCGCCGGCCTCGCTGATGTAGGCCGCCACCTCGCCCGGGGTGAAGCGAAGGTCGAGGCTGCGGAGCTCGACCAGGTCGCCGCGGGCGCGGAGCCGAGCGAGTGGCAGGGCCGGATCGGAGCGGGTGCTGATCGCGAGATGCACCTGCGGCGGGAGGTGGTCGAGTAGGAATGCCATGCCCGGCTGGATGGCCGGACCGTCGGCGAGGTGGTAGTCGTCGAGCACGACGTAGAGCTCGTACGGCAGTGTCCGAAGCTCGTTGAGCACCGTGGTCAGGACGGTCTCGATCGGCGGCCGAGCCGACTGCAGCAGCGGGAGTGCGCTGGCGCCGACGTCGGGAACCGCGGTCTGCAGGGCGGTGATCAGGTAGGTCCAGAACAGGCCGGAGTCGCTGTCGCCCTCGTCGAGCGAAAGCCATGCCACGGCCCGCTCCTCCGCGGGCGCCGCCGCAAGCCATTCGGTCAGCAGCGTCGTCTTGCCGAAGCCGGCCGGAGCCGACACCAGGGTCAGTCGCGATTGGGATCCGCGGCTCAGACGCTCGCGTAGCCGTGGACGGGAGACCTGACCGTCTCGAAGGCGCGGGACATAGAGCTTGGTCTCGACGAGAGAGCTCGCCATCCAGGACCTCGTTCCTCGCGCTGCGTGGGCGATGGCAGCAGGGTAGGCGACCGCAGCTCTGCCGCGTCGACCACCGGGCGGCATTGGCGTGGCCGAGCTAGGCCGGCTCGGTCTCGACCGGCAGCCGGTCGGCCGCCCACTCGGGATAGCCGTCCTCGAGACGGACCGCCGAGCGGCCACGCCTCGACAGCAGGCGAACGGCGTCGTCGGCGTACACGCAGAACGGCCCTCGGCAGTACGCGACCACCTGCGTGCCGTCCGGGATGTCGGCCAGTCGCGTCTTCAGCTCGGACACCGGAACCGAGATCGCGCCGCGGATGTGGCCGGCGGCGTACTCGGCCCTCGGCCGAACGTCGACCACGACGACGTCACCGTCCCGGAGCCGACGACGCAGTTGGTCCCTGGTGATCGTGCCGAGCCGACTGCGGTCGCCCAGGTAGGCGCGGGCCAGGGTGTCGAGCTCGTCGACATGGGCCTCGGCCGTCTCCCGCAGCGCGCGCCACAGCGCGAACACCGCCGGGCTGGACAGGGAGTAGTAGATGTGGGTTCCGTCCCGGCGCGACTTGACCAGTCCGGCGTGGAGCAGTCGCTGCAGGTGGTGCGACGTGTTGGCGACGCTCTGGTCGATCTCACCGGCGAGCTCCTCGACGGGTCGCTCGCCTTGCGCCAGCACGTCGACGAGCTCGGCCCGACGGCCGCTGGACATCGCCTTGGCCGCCTCGGCCAGGGAGTCGTACAGCGCGGCCTTCGCCTCGTGACTCGCCATCGGCACACCTCCGCAGACTCCCCAGCGTATTCAAAGCATCCCTTGAGGACCGCCGAAGGTGCCGCAATCGCGCAGATGCGTCACGGGAGCCGGGCGCGTACGACGATCGCGACCGCGACGCGGCCGTGGCGGTCGGCCGGGATCAGCCGCCGCATCAGCTCGATCACGTCGGGGGAGAACAGCGGATAAAGCGCGCAGTCATCGATGCCGAGCGGTTCGCGGTAGACGACGTCGATGTCGACGAACCCGGCCTTGGCGAGCCGGTGTACGAAGTCGGACTCGGCCAGCGCACCGGCGATGCAGCCGGCCCAGGCGGCAGGTTGGGTGAGGATCTCCGACGGCAGCTCGTCCTGCTCCACGGTCAGGTCGGACACGCACAGCCGCGCGTCCGGTCGCAGCACCCGGGCGCACTCGGCCAGCACCCGGGCCTTGCGGGCGGAGAGGTTGATCACGCCGTTTGAGATGACGACGTCGACGCTGTCATCCGGAAGCGGGATCGCCTCCATCTCGCCCTCGAGCGGCTCCACATTGGCCAGGCCGGCGGTCTCGGCTGCGGCGCGTGTGCGGTCGAGCATCTCGGGAAGGAAATCGAGGGCGATCACCCGTCCGTCCGGGCCGGTCCGTCGAGCGGCGAGAACGGTGTCGATGCCGCCGCCGCAGCCGATGTCCAGCACCGTGTGGCCGGGATCGATGTCGGCGAATCTGAGGTGGTTCGCCACGCCCAGCGCCCGGTCGATCGCGGCCTGAGGCACCTGCTCCAGCTCGTCGGCGCCGTAGAGCTTCCGGGCGACGACCTCGGTGGTGGCCGGCACGTCACGATAGGCGTCGCGGACCAGGGCCTTCACCTCGGCGGCGTACATCAGGTCACGGCTCATGGGCCCAGCTCCTCCAGGGTCTGGTGCAGTCGGGTGAGTACGTCGGGCGGCACTTCCACGGCGGCGCCGTTGGCCAGGGCGCGTCGGAGCTCCTGGGCGAACTCCAGCTCGGCACAGCAGCGGCGACACCGGGCCAGGTGCTCATCCACCCTGGCGCGATCGATGTCGTCGACGGTGTTGTCGAGGTACTCCCACAGCTGGCGGACGGCCTCGTGACAGCTGATCATGGCCGTACCTCCCGGGTCAGGCCGTTCGCTTCGGCGTATTGCCACAGCTCCTTCTCGAAGAGCTTGCGGCCGCGGTGCAACCGGGCCAGCACGGTGCCCAGCGGTGCGTCGAGCATCCGCGCCACCTCCTTGGCCAGAAAGCCGTCCATGTAGACCAGCACCAGCGGCACCCGGTACAGCTTCGGCAGCCGAAGGAGGATCGCTCGTACGTCCTCCGGGCCGAAGCCGGCGAGGAAGTCCAGGTGCAGCGAGTCGGAGTACGGGTAGGGGTCCTCGTAGGCGATCTTGCGAAACAGGGAGAAGCTCTCGAGCTCCTCGAAGTCGACGGGTTGTGGGATCCGGGCACTCGCACGACCGGAGTCGCGACAGCAGTTGACCAAGATGCTCACCAGCCACGCCGGTCCGGCGTCGGCGTCTCTGAGCTGGTCATAGCTCCGGTACGCCTTGAGCAGGCAGTCCTGGACCGCGTCCTCCGCGTCGTCGCCGACCAGACGCCGGGCGATCGAGTACAGCCGCGGCAGCTGATCACGGGCGAGGTCACGAAAGTCGCCCATCCGCCCGTCCCTGTCTGTGGCCCTCGCCAACAACGGCGCCATCTGATGTAGACGTTTCCGACGACGTTCTTATTGCATCTGCGACGCCGTGCAATGGCGTGCGCTGACGCCGACGTCTACCCATCACCAGGGAACCACGACGCAGGGCGGTGGTGGCAGTGGCCACGGTGGACCAGCGAGAGCTCGAGACCAAGGTCAAGCAGATGTACCGCGACGTCGCGCTTCATCCGCACCGGACCTTCCACTTCGAGCTCGGCCACAAGGTCGCGATCGGGGTCGGCTACGACCCGGATCGGATCGACGCCCTCCCGGCTGAGGCGGTTCGCTCGTTCGCCGGCGTCGGCTACTTCTTCGACCTCGCGGATCTAAGGCCGGGGGAGTTGGTCGTCGATCTGGGCAGCGGGTCCGGGATGGACGCGTTCTACGCCGCCGGTCTGGTCGGTCCGACCGGCCGGGTGATCGGCGTCGACTTCACCGCCGAGCAGCTCGAGAAGGCCGTAGCTCAGGCCGCCGACCACGGCGCGGACCAGGTCGAGTTCCGGGCTGGGCGTATCCAGGAGCTGCCGGTCGACGACGGCACCGCCGACTGCGTGATCTCGAACGGGGTGATCAACCTGTGCCCGGACAAGTCGGCCGTGTTCGCCGAGGCCGCCAGAGCCTTGCGTCCGGGGGGCCGAATGGCGATCGCCGACATCATCACCGAGCAACAACTCACCGATGCCATCGTCAGCAATGCCGACCTGTGGGCGGCCTGCATCGGCGGCGCTGCCCAGCAGGAGTCCTATCTGCGGGCGATCGAGTCGGCCGGGTTCGTCGTAGAGCGGGTACGCGAGAACGCCTACGAGTTCATCTCCGATCGGGCCCGCAACGCGAGTGCGGAGTACGGCGTCAAGAGTGTGTCGGTGCTCGCGAGGAAGCGCTCGATGTGAGGGCTCGGACTGTTTGACTTCGCCGTCGGCACCGGAAAGTATTCAAGTAACTCCTTGAATACCTTGAAGGGATGCTGTGACCGACGAGATCGTGACCGTCGTCCAGGACGAGGGACTGGGCAACTCGGCCCACCTGGTCGACCTCGGTGACGGCCGGGCGCTGGCGGTCGACCCGTGCCGCGACCTCCGCGCGCTGCGTCGCGTGGCCGACGCCCGCGGGCTTCGGATCGCCTTCGCGGCGGACACGCATCTGCATGCGGACTTCCTGTCCGGCGCGGTCCAGCTCACCGCGACCGACGGCGCCGAGGTGTTCGCGTCGCGGCCCGGCCGCCGGGCTTTCCCACACACCGGGCTCGAGGACGGCGACGAGGTCGATCTGGGCGGACTCTCGCTGCGGGCGATCGCGACCCCGGGTCACACCGGCGAGCACCTCGCCTACCTGCTGCTCGACGGCGACCGGACGCTGGGCGTATTCACCGGCGGGTCGTTGCTCGCGGGCTCGGCGGCGCGGACCGACCTGGTCGACCCGAGCCGCACCGAGGAGTTCGCTCGCGCCCAGTACCGATCGCTCCGGCGTCTGGCCGACCTGTCCGACGATGTCGCCGTGTGGCCGACGCATGGTGCCGGGACGTTCTGCGCCGTCGGCCCACGCGAGCCCGGCTCCACAGCCACGATCGGCTCCGAGCGGGCGACCAATCCGATGCTCAACGCTCCCGACGAGGACGCATTCGTCCAGCTGATGCTCGAGTCGCTCGGCAGCTACCCGGCGTACTTCCGCCGACTGCCGGAGCAGAATCGGCGCGGACCGGCGGTGCTGCCCGCGATGCTCGATCTGGTGGCCGTCCCGCCGGACCCGCAGTCGTTGGTCGTCGATGTACGCCCGATCGAGTCGTACGCCGCCTGCCATCCCACCGGGGCGCTGTCGATCCCGTTGCGTCCGGCGTTCGCGAGCTGGCTCGGCTGGCTGGCGCCGGACGATCGGCCGCTGCTGCTGTTGCGGGACGCCGACCAGGATCCGCAGGAGGTGCTGTGGCAGGCCGCCAAGGTCGGCTACACCAACATCCACGGCGAGATCGTGGGTGGCATCGACGCCTGGCGGGAAGCCGGCCTGCCGACGTCGTCGATCCCGCTTCGCGAGGCGTTTCGCTCCGACGGCGTACGCCTGCTCGACATCCGGCAGCGCTCGGAGTATCAGGCCGGTCATGCTCGCGGCGCGCTCAACGTGGAGCTCGGCGACCTGACGGATCGGCTCGCCGACCTGACCGACGTGCCGACCGTCGTCATGTGCTCGCACGGTGCGCGAGCGATGGGCGCGGCCAGCATCCTTGAGCGCGCCGGCTTCGAGAACGTGACGGTGCTCGCCGGAGGACCCGGCAACTGGACCGCGGCCAATCCGCGCGGCGGTGAGTCGGCCTCATGAAGCCGGGCGCGACCGCGCCGACGCTCGGACTGCGAGCGAATGCAGCACAGTTCACGCTGCTGGTGGCCGTCAACGCGCTTGTGGGCGGGATGCTCGGCCAGGAGCGTACGGTGCTGCCGCTGCTGGCCACCGAGCAGTTCGGGCTCACGTCGTACAGCGCCGCCCTGACCTACATCCTTGCCTTCGGCATCGCCAAGGCCGCCACCAACTACGTCGCCGGGACCTGGTCCGAACGCATCGGCCGGAAGCCCGTCCTGGTGATCGGCTGGCTGATCGCCGTGCCGGTGCCACTGCTGCTGATCTGGGCGCCATGGTGGTGGGTGGTCGTCGTCGCCAACGTGCTGCTGGGCATCAGCCAAGGGCTCACCTGGTCGACCACCGTGATCATGAAGATCGATCTGGTCGGCCCCCGGCGACGCGGCCTGGCGATGGGGCTGAACGAGTCGGCCGGCTATCTCAGCGTGGCGATCACCGCGCTGCTGACCGGCCAGATCGCCGCGCAGGCCGGGCTCCGGCCGGAGCCGTTCTACCTCGGCATCGCCTATGCCGCCGTCGGACTGGGCCTATCGTCGCTGGTCGTACGGGAGACTCTCGGCCACGTCACCCACGAGGCAAGCCTGCGAGGCGAAACGACGGCGGTCTCGGATCGCGAGGCCTTCCTGCAGACCAGCTTCCGCGAGCCCGCACTCTCGTCGGCCTGTCAGGCCGGGATGGTCAACAACCTCAACGACGGACTGGCCTGGGGGCTGTTCCCGGTGCTCTTCACGTCCGAGGGATTGGCGCTCGGCGAGGTGGGCTGGCTGGTGGCGCTCTATCCGGCGGTCTGGGGGCTCGGCCAGCTGTTCACCGGCGCGCTGTCGGACCGATGGGGTCGCAAGCACCTGATCACGCTCGGCATGCTCGTCCAGGCGGTCGCCCTGGCACTCACGGCGGAGGCTGCCGGAGTGTGGGCGTGGGCGATCGCCGCCGTCCTCCTCGGTGCCGGCACCGCGATGGTGTACCCCACGCTGCTGGCCACCATCGGCGACGTCGCCGGCCCGACCTGGCGGGCCCGCGCGATCGGCACCTACCGGCTGTGGCGGGACGGCGGCTTCGCGGTCGGCGCACTGGTCACCGGCATCCTGGCCGACGCGTTCGGTGTCCGGGAGGCGATCTGGGTGGTGGCCGGATTGACCGCCGCCTCGGGCCTGGTCGTCGCGGTGCGGATGTACGAGACGCATCCGCCGGCCGCTCGAGCCCGAGCCTGAACGGCGCCGGATCAGCTCGCTTTACGCCCGCCCACGGACCGGCGTTTCGGGCGGCTTGGGACCAATGGCTCTTGCCCGTGGCCGTCGACCCGTGACCGACTGACCGGTGGAAGGACAGCCGGCACGGGAGGAAACACCATGGCTGACGGGGCTTCTGCACGGCATCGCGGTGATCGGGGTGGCCATCAGGCGACCGGCAAGCAACTCCTCGGCGCGAGCTGGCGGATGCTTCGTCAGGACAAGGGCCTGATCGCACTCCCCTTCGTCGGCGCCCTGATCGCGATCGTCGCCTCCGTACTGTTCTTCGTCCCCGGATTCGCCCTCGGTTGGCTGATCAGTGGCAAGGACGCGAACGAGTGGGCGTACGGCATCGGCCTCGTCCTCGGCTCATTCGCCGGGACCGTGGTCGCGGTCTACTTCCAGGCCGCCTTGGTCATCGGCGCCAACGAGCGGGCGGAGGGTCGCGACCCGACCCGGTCGAGCGTCCTGTCGATGGCCTGGCAGCGACGCGGCCGCATCCTGTCCTGGGCGGTGCTGACGACGACCGTCGGTCTGGTGCTGCGCCTGGTCCGGGATCGGCTCGGTCCGCTGGGCGACATCCTCGGGGTGCTCGGCGGCATCGCCTGGGGAATCGCGACCTTCCTCGTCGTGCCGGTGCTCGTCGCAGAGGACGTCGGCCCGGTCAGCGCGGTGAAGCGCTCGGCCTCGCTGCTGCGCGAGACCTGGGGGCCCAGCCTGCGGTCGACCATCCGCTTTGGTGTGATCGCCATCGTGCTCTGGCTTCCCGCGATCGCGGCCGTCGCGATCGGCATCTGGCTCGCGATGGGCGGTGGCACCGGCAAGGAGGTCGCCGGTGGCGTCCTGATCGGGCTCGGCGTGCTGGCCATGATCGCGCTCGGCACCGTCTTCAGCGCGATCACGGCGTACGTGAAGGCCGTGATCTACCGGTACGCGAACGGCCTGGCGACCCCGGGGATCGACCAGGCGCTGATCGCCGGCGCGTTCCGGGCCAAGTGACTCCGGCCTGGCCAGCTCAGTCCGACTCGACGATCTCGATGACGGTGCCCGGTGGGGCGCCGAGCGCCTCGAACGTCCGTCTGGCCGCCTCGTCCACGTGCACCCGCGGCGGCTCCGGCGGCTGGTCGTCGGGATACCAGGTGCCGGGCCCGTAGAACTGGCCGTAGCGCAGGGGCACTCCGCCCGCGTCGAGGATCAGCGCCTCGTGCTCCTCGATGCCAGCCGCCGGGAACGCGGTGCTCTCCGCGATCGTTCGGATCCCCGGTGCGGCCGCGAGCAGGTTGCGGGTGCCCTCCGTACGCATCCGGCGATTGCCCGCCCGGGCCGAGTCCAGGGCGGCCTCGTCGTCCGGCAGGTCGGTCAGCTCGTTGATCACCAGATCCGGGGCGAACGCCGCCACGGCCTCGCGCAGCCCGGCGACGTCGTAGGCGTCGGCGACGATCGGCTCGGCGCCGAGTGCCTCGACCACTGCGGCCCGCGATCGAGTCAGGCCGGCGACGGTGTGGCCGGCGTCGAGCAGCAACGGCACCAACCGGACGCCGATCACACCGGTCGCGCCGGCGACGAAGATCCGCATGGTCAGAATCCGTCTTCCAGGTTGCCGAGCCGATCGGTGAGGCGCAGGTTCTCGCTGGCATCGATCGGACACGAGATGACCGACACGCCGTCGGCGGCCAGTGCCTGTCGCAGGATCGGCAGCAGCTCGTCGGCGGCCTCGACTCGATAGCCGCGGGCGCCGAAGCTCTCGGCGTAGGTCACCAGGTCCGGGTTGCCGAACCGGGTCTCGCTGTGCCGGCCGAGGTCGAGCTCCATCTTCCAGGTGATCAGGCCGTATTCGTCGTCGACCAGGACCAGGACGACCAGCGGCACGTCCTCCCGTACGGCGGTTTCGAGCTCCTGGGAGTTCATCAGGAACGCTCCGTCGCCCATCATCGCGAGCACCCGCCGGTCGGGCCGGGCCAGCTTGACGCCGATCGCACCGGGGAGCGCGAATCCCATGGCAGAAAGGCCGTTGGAGACCAGGCAGGTGTCCGGCTCGTACGTCGGGTAGAGCCGCGCCATCCACATCTTGCCGGCGCCGGTGTCGGCCAGGACGATGTCGTCGCGGGCCAGCGCCTCGCGCGTGTCGGCGACCACCCGCTGCGGTACGAGCGGGAACGCGTCGTTGCTGCGTCCGTAGTCGAGCTCGCCCGCGAGCAACTCGCGGATCCGGTCGTCGATGGTGCTGTCGAAGCGTCGAGTGCAGACCCGGGCGAGCGCGTCGAGGGTTTGGGAGATGTCGGCCTGGATGCCGACGCTCACGGGATAGTGCGCATCGGTCTCGGCAGGGAAGCGATGTAGGTGCAGGATCCGCTTGTCGGCGCCGGGGTTGATCTTGACCGGGTCGAACTCCTGCAGCTCGTAGCCGACGCAGACGATGACATCGGCGTTCTCGAAGCCGAAGTTCGAGTAGTCGCGGTGCATGAAGCCGACGGTGCCGAGGGCGTTGTCGTGGTCGTCGGGGAAGACGCCCTTGCCGTTGAACGTCGTCGCCACCGGAATGTTCAGCGTCTCGGAGAACCGGATCAACGCGGCCGAGGCGTGGGCTCGCGCGGCGCCGTGGCCGGCCAGCACGACCGGGTTCTCGGCGTCCGCCAGGACCTGGACGGCGCGCTCGATCTGGGCCTCTGTCGGTGCGTCGGCACGAGGTGTGCTGATCGGCAGTGGCTGCAGCGGAGCGGTCGGCACCGCGGTCTCGATGTCCTCGGGCACGGAGAAGTACACCGCGCCGGGTCGCTCGCTCTGCGCGGTCTTGAAGGCCTGTCGCACGATCTCCGGCACCGCCTCGGGCACCAGAATCGGCTCGGCCCACTGCGTCACGGGATCGAACATCGAGACCAGGTCGATGACCTGATGCGACTCCTTGTGGATCCGCGACAGCGCGCCCTGGGCGGAGATCGCCACCAGCGGCGTGCTGTTGGTCGTCGCGTCGGCGGCGCCCTGCAGCATGTTGATCGCGCCCGGACCGAGCGTCGCCGAGCAGACGCCGGCCTTGCCGGTGACCCGGCCGTACATCTCGGCCATGAACGACGCACCCTGCTCATGGCGTACCAGCAGGTAGTGGATCGACGACTTGGACAATGCGTCGACGAAGCGGATGTTCTCCTCGCCGGGGATGCCGAAGACGTACTCGACTCCTTCGGCCTCGAGACAGCGTACGAGCAGTTGCGCGACGTCCTCGGTCATAGCGACCACGGTATTGCGCGTCGCGCCGGTCACTCGCGGCCGGCCGTCGACCACTCCGTGCCGGTGTCGATGTCGTGCACCTCGATGCCCGCCTCGGTGATGATGTCGCGGATCTCGTCGGCGGTCTGATAGGCCGCGTCATCGCGAAGCCTCTCGCGCAACGACAGCAGCGGATCGACCAGCGGGCGTACGACCTCGTCTGGGTCGCGGAGTCCCTCGGTCGCGGCCTCGCCGAGCCGGATCACCAGGCCGCGCAGGACGTCGCGGGCGAGGTCGGTGCCCTCGTCCTCCTCGGTGTCTGCGGACCACTCGCGGATGGCGGTCTCGAGGTCGAGGATCGACTCGACCATGGCGGTCGCGTCGCGCTCGGTCTGGGCTACGTCGAACCGCGACTCGGCATCGCGGGTGATCTCGACCAGGGTCCGCGTCGTCGGTGCCGGTCGATCCTCGGACTCGCGCGAGGGGACCGTCGAGGGCGGGGCCGAGACACCGGCCAGCATCGCCCGCAACGTCGTCAGAGTGAGCTCGCTGCCGCTCGGCAGGACCGAGCTCCCACCGGCTCGCCGGACGGTGAAGCCGCCGCGGCCGTGGACCTCGAGGGTCTCGCTGTCGAGGTCGATGATGACCGCGGTGTGCTCGTCGATGCCGAGCACGCCGCCGTCCTCGGCCAGCTCGGCCTCCAGGACCGTGAGCCGCCGTTCGCCGAGATAGCAGTAGCGCGTGTCGTGGGTGCCGCCCTCGGAGTTGTCGTAGTGCGGGATCACCACGACGTCGAGGCCCAGGTGGCCGGTGAGTCCGAGACCGGGCAGCCAGTACGGCGTCGCGCCGACCTTGTAGATCTCGTAGACCGGCAACGCCTTCGCGCCGACCGTCACGGCCGCGGCAGACGCGAGCACGGTCATGCCTCGGCCGGCCCGGAGCCGCTCCTGGAGGGCCCGCTGCACGGGACCATCGCGCCACTGGTCCAGTGCGTAGGTCGGGCTGCCCGGACCCGAGAAGACCCAGTCCGCCGTGCGGATCCCCGACGCTGCCGACTCGGCGTCGGCCGGCGCCACGTCCACGGACAGACCCACGCTCTCCGCGAAGTACTGCTGGGCCTTGGCCGAGATGCTCGGCGCGTTCTCCTGGAAGGCGTACGGCGTGTCGAGCAGCAGCCCGGTCGGCCGGCCGTCGCCGTCCAGTCGCTTCACGAGGTCCCGGTGGATGTCGACCATGGTCGGACTGGTCTCACCGGAGCCCATCAGCACGAACAGCCGCGAGTCGGTCACGACGCCATCATTCCGCCGATCGCTGACAGGTGGCACCGTTCGGCCTCGATGGGTCGGCGATCATAGGGACGCGCGCGGTGCGCCGAACGACCGAATCGGTCCAGGTCAGGGCGTACGGTCTGAGGAAGAAGCGTCAGGTGACCCAGGGAGTGCCATGGCGATGCCGGATCGTCCGGAGCGGGTTCGCGGGCTGGGACCTGCCACCGGCACCGACGACGAGGCCTTCGAGTTCGCCGACGCCCTGCTCTCGTTCCTCGCCGCCGCGCGTCGTACCCGGGGCCGGATGCAGCCGCTGTTCGACGACGTGACCGTGCCGCAGTTGGTGCTGCTCGATGCGATCGAGGAGGTCGGCGCTGACGGCATCGGCGCGGTCGCCGACTTCACCAGCCTGAGTCAGCCCACCGTGACGCGGAGCGCGGCCGCCCTCGAGCGAGACGGCCTGGTCCGTCGCCGAGCCGCCGACGGCGATGGCCGGCGCCGAGTGCTCACCCTGACGCCGCGTGGCGAGCGGCTGCTGGCCGAGAAGCGGGCCGTCGTCGCCGAGCAGTTCGCGGCGGCCTGGGATCGGCTCGACGCCTCCGAGCGGGCGCTGGCCGTACCCCTGCTGCGGCACCTGTCGGCTCTGGTGGACCAGCTGTTCTGACTTGCCTCGCAGAAACCGTGTTCCTGCTATGCATTTCGCGGTACCGTGAGGGGTACCGGGCGGGGGTCCACATCGCCGGAGGTGAGCGGTGAGCGATCGACGCCGGACCTGGGTCCGCTCTTGGCTGATTCGACTCGGTCACGCTGTGCTGGCCGGTCTGACGACACTGGGTACGTACTGGTGCGCGGGCTATCTGTCGGCGACTGCCAGACCGAGCCGTCTCGACGTGCACGGGGACGCCGAGACGCACGGCGAGGCGATGCGAGGGATCGCCGAGATCGAGGCCTATCTCGCCGCCCTCGACAATCCGACCCGCCGGCCGAGCAATCGAAGACAGCCGCGCGGCCGCGATCTCACCTAGGAACCGCCGAGCTGAGCCCCGATCACGACGCCGAGTACGACAGCGGCGATGCCGCACGCGACCGAGGCCACGACGTTGAGCAGCGCCGGGAGCCAGGCTCCGATCCGGCTCAGGCCGGCCGTCTCGTACGCGAAGGTGGAGTAGGTCGTGAAGCCACCGCAGAAGCCGGTGCCGAGCAGTGCGGTGAGGTGACTGTCGACGGTCGCCTCCGCGACGATGCCCAGCACGAAGCAGCCGAGGACGTTGACGGTCAGGGTCCCCCAGGGGAACGGCGAGCCGCGCCAGCGCTGGATGGCGCGATCGATGAGGTAGCGCGCCGGAGCGCCGATCGCCGCACCGGCGAGCACGAGGGCCAGGTTCACTCCGGCGGCTCCGGGCGCCGAGCGACGTGCCGGATCACGGTTACGTCGTCGACCATCACCAGGCCCTCGGAGACCAGCTCGTCGAGCTGCGGCAGGAAGGCGTCGATCCGCTCGGCCGTGTCGACGATGACGATCGCGACTGGGAGATCCTCCGACAGCGACAGGATGCGGCTGGTGTGGAGATGCCGCGAGGCGCCGAAGCCCTCGACCCCGCGCAGCACCGTGGCGCCGGCCAGCGCGGCCGCCTGGGCTCGGTGCACGATCTCGGTGTAGAGCGGCTTGTGATGCCACTGGTCGCTCTCGCCGATCAGGATGGTGAGCCGTCGGACATCGCCCTCGAGTGTCGTCACCGGATCCTCCTACGGAAGCGAAGCACTGCCGACGTGGCCATGATGCCGAGCGTCACGGCGAGCAGCGCGCCGAAGACCGTGGCCGCCAGGTAGATCGCCGCGGTCGTCTCGGCGCCGGCGCGCGACAGCTGCTCGATGTCCAGCGCGTACGACGAGAAGGTTGTGAACCCACCCAGCAGGCCGATGCCGAGGAACGGGCGTACGAGTCGATGGCGACTGACCCGCTCCTCGACGAGCACCATCAGGACTCCAATCAGCGCGCAGCCGATCAGGTTGATCGTGAAGACGGCCCATGGAAACCCGGTCGGACTGCGATCCCAGGCCTGGGTGATCTCGTAGCGCGAGGCGGCTCCGACCGCGCCACCGAGCGCGATGGTGCCGAAGACCGGCAGCTCGAACCAGACTCGTCGCGCCGCCGTGACCATCCGCTACTGCGCGCCCGAGACGTACTTGTTCAGTTCGTCGCGCTCGAACTCGAGCTGCCCGAGCCGCAGCTTGACCGCGTCGCCGATGCTGACCAGCCCGACCAGCCGTCCCTCGCTGACGACCGGCACGTGTCGCACCCGGTGCTCGGTCATGAGCGACATCAGCTGGTCGAGACTGTCGTCCGGCGAGCCGACATGGATCGACGTCGTCATGATCGCCGACACCGGGCCGTCCAGGATGGCGTCGTCGTCGTTGAGGCGGCGTACGACGTCTCGCTCGGAGACGATGCCGATCGCGCTGGAGCCGTCCTCGCTGACTACGAGGGCGCCGACGTTACGCGCGGCGAGATCGGCCAGCAGCTCGCGGACCGTCGCGTCCGGTCGGATCGTCGCAACCTCGGTGCTGCCCTTGGAGTGGAGTACGTCGCTGATCCGCATGTGGTCCTCCCTCGTCAGGGTTCGGTTTGCGAAGCTTAACGTCCCTTCGCCCGGGTCCGACAGGAAACGAATCGACTGTTGAGAGGATGTGATGGTGCGCGCGGCGTGGGTCATGGGCTGGATCGCAGTCGTGCTGACCCTCGACGCCCACGGCAGCCTCACCACCCAGCGGCTGCTCGGTGTGGCCACCTGGGTGCTGCTCCTGGCCGCGTTGCGCCGCGAGTCGACGACGGTCCGGATCCAGACCGCGGTCGTCGTGGTCTTCGCCACCGCGATGGAGTACATCTGCTCGCCGCTGCTCGAGGTGTACGTCTATCGCTTCGACAACGTCCCGGCGTACGTACCGCCCGGACACGGCTTGGTCTACCTGGCCGCCTGGAGCATCGGGCAGTCGGACTTCGTACGCCGGCATCTGCGCGGTTGCCTGGCGGCCGTCGTGGTCGCCGGCGGTGCGTACGCGATGTGGGGACTGTTCTTGGGTCCGCGACCTGACCTGCTCGGCGCGCTCTGGTTCGGCTGCCTCGTGGGGTTCCTCGCCTGGGGGCCGTCGCGGCCGCTGTACATCGGGGCCTTCGTCGTCGTGACGTACCTCGAGATCGTCGGCACCGCGCTGGGCACGTGGACCTGGCAGACGCACGACCCGACCGGCTGGATCCCGATCGGCAATCCGCCGTCTGGCGCCGCCGGCGGCTACGGCTGGTTCGACCTGGCAGCGCTGCTCGCGACGCCGTACCTGCTCGCGTGGCTTCGCCGCTGGCGTCCTGCTCCCGAGCCGACTCCGCTCCGGGACGTCGTGGACGCCGATCAGACGGTCTGACCGTCGGCTCCACCGCCTCCCTCCCGTACGCGTGGTCTCGTGCCCGAGATGTCGGCCTTGCGGCCCGCGTACGGGAGGGAGGCCGGTCGCAAAGCGGGCCAAGCGGACACCGTCTCGTCCACCCCCAAAGAACTGCTTGACAGTCGGCCAGTCAGCGAGCCATACTCCCAAACATGTCTTTGGAGGTCAGTTCCCTACGAGCCCTGGCGCATCCGGTCCGGCTGCAGATCCTGTCGCTGCTCACCGGCACGTCGATGAGTGCGGCCGACATCGCTCGCCAACTCGACATCACCCAGGCCAACGCCTCGTACCACCTGCGGCAGCTGGCAGCCGTCGGCGAGGTGGTCGAGGCCGGCGAGCGCAAGATCCGCGGCGGCACCGCCAAGCTCTACCGGCACCCGTGGGAGGAGCGCTCGCATCAGGACCGCTCCGACGCCGGCTCCGATGACAAGCAGCTCTACCTGCAGGCGTTCGCCAGCGAGATGGTCCGGCGCTATGCGACCTACGAGCCCGGCCAGGGCGCCTTCACCGACGCGGAGCTCTGGGTCGATCCCGAGGTCTGGAGCGACGTCGTCGAGGCGACCGGCGAGGCGTCGATGCGACTGCACCGGGCCGCACAGCCACCCGGGACCGAGGGCACCGTCCGGGTCTCGATGACCACCGCGCTGTTCCGCATGCAGCAGACCGATCCGAAGGCGAAGGGGGAGTCATGACCCTGAAGGAGTCGTTCGCACCGATGCGTACGGCCGCGTTCCGTTGGTTCTTCGCCGGTCGGGCCGCGTCGCTGCTCGGCAATGCGATGGCGCCGATCGCCCTGGCCTTCGCGGTCCTCGATCTGACCGGCAAGGCGTCCGACCTGGGTCTCGTACTCGCGGCGCGAAGCATTCCGATGGCCGGGCTGATGGTGCTCGGCGGCGTCGTCGCCGATCGGTTCTCGCGCAGCCAGGTGCTGGTGCTGTCGCACGTCGGCGCCGCGATCACGCAAGGCGCGGTCGCCGTTCTGCTGATCAGTGGCGGCGCCCAGCTGTGATGCTGATCGGGCTCGAGTTCGCCAACGGCGTCCTGGTGGCGTTCAGCTTCCCGGCACTGCAGGGCGCGGTCCCGCAGGTGACCGATCGGGCGCACCTGCAGCAGGCCAACGCGCTGCTGGCCTTCGCGCGCAACGCGGCGTTCGTCGTCGGACCCAGCATCGCGGGCTTGCTGGTCGTCGCGGTCGGCTCCGGCTGGGCGGTCGGCTACGACGCCGTCAGCTTCCTCCTCGCGGCCTACTGCATGGGCCGGCTACGGTTGCCCGCGATGGTTCGGGAGGCGACGACCTCGATGGTGCACGACCTCCGGGTCGGCTGGTCGGAGTTCACCTCGCGTACCTGCGTGTGGATCGTCGTCGCCGCGTTCGGCGGGATGAACATGATCCTCGGCGCAGTCTGGTTCACCCTCGGTCCGGCGATCGCCCGCGACACGATCGGCGAGGGCAACTGGGGGCTGGTGCTGAGCGCCGAAGCGGCAGGCTTCTTCGTGATGAGCCTGGTCCTGCTGCGGGTGAGCCTGCGCTTCCCCTTGCGGGCCGGGATGATCAGCGTCGCCACGCTTGGCATTCCGATGGCGATGCTCGGACTGGATCCGCAGGTGATGCCGCTGGTCGCGGCGGCATTCGTGGCGGGCGCCGGGACGGAGCTCTTCGGCATCGGCTGGCAGACCGCCCTACAGGAGCACATTCCGGGCCAGGTGCTGTCGCGGGTGGCGTCCTACGACGCGCTCGGCTCGATGGTGGCGCTCCCGGTCGGACAGATTCTGGCCGGCCCGCTAGTCCTGCTGCTCGGCACTCGTGAGGTCGTCATCGCCGGCGCCGTCCTGTACATCGGTCTCGGACTGTCGACGCTGCTGTCCCGCTCGGTACGCAATCTCGGACGCGTGGTCGAGCCGGAGCCGGTCAGCGCTCGTCCGACTGCCGCCGTGTCGGCGTGAAGCTCGAGACGTTGTCGCGACGGGCCCTGACATCGCCGTCGTCGTCGGGGAAGTAGCCGAGGAACGCCATGGCCGCGTCGTGCAGCCGCTCGTTGGTCGCGAGTGCATTGCGTCCAAGCGGACCGGGCCGGCCGTCGAGTCCGGCGAACGTGCCGCCGGCCTCGCGGACGATCACGTCACAGGCCGCCATGTCGTGCAGCGCCAGCTCCGGCTCGGCCGCGATGTCGACCGCGCCTTCGGCGACGAGCGTGTAGGACCAGAAGTCACCGTAGGCCCGGGTCCGCCAGCACCGCCGGGTCAACGCGAGGAAACCGTCGAGGCGGCCGATCGCGTCCCAGCCGGCCATCGAGGAGTACGAGAACGACGCGTCGGCGATGTCGTCGACGTCGGAGACGTGGCACTCCTTGGCATGCATCAGCGATCGGCCGGTCCAGGCGCCGCCGTCCTTGCTCGCCCACCACCGTCGGCCGAGCGCCGGCGCCGACACGCAGCCGACCACGACCTCGTCGTCGACCATCAGCGCGATCAGGGTCGCCCAAACGGGTACGCCGCGGACGAAGTTCTTGGTGCCGTCGATGGGATCGATCACCCACCGGCGTGGTCCCCAGCCGGACGTACCCTGCTCCTCGCCCTGCACCGCGTCGCGCGGCCGAGCCCGGGCCAGCGTGCGGCGGACGGCCTGCTCGACCGAGTGGTCGGCATCGCTCACAGGAGACAGGTCCGGCTTCGTCACGACGTGCAGGTCGAGCGATTTGAACCGATCCATTGCAATCGATTCGGCGTCGTCGGCCAGTACATGAGCCAGACGTAGGTCGTCGGTGAAGGAAGCCGCCACGAGGGCACCCTAGTCCTCGTCCGGCGGTGCGTCATACGACGCACCAGTCCAGATGCTGGTCGCGTCACGTATTACCCACGAAGATGGTGCCTGGCCATCGACCCGATCGAGGAGGCCTCGATGCCGAAGGAGATCAACGGTCTGCCCCTCCACCCGCTGGTGGTGCACGCCGTCGTCGTCCTGGTTCCCCTGACCGCCCTGATCGCTGTGCTGTTCCTGGTGCCGCGGTTTCGCCGGTCACTTCGATGGCCGATGGTGGTCCTCGCACTCCTCTCGCTCGTCTCGACGTTCGTCGCTCGCCAGAGCGGCTTGAACCTCAAGAAGGTGCTCGTGCCGCCCCAGCCGGCGGGTAGTCCACCCAACCCGCTGGCGGACGCGATCGACCGCCATCAGCACCTGGCCAATCAGCTGTGGTACATCGTGATCGTCTTCACCATCATCGTGCTGATCGCCGCGTACGTGCTGCGACCCGACGACGAGTTCGGCCCGTTCCCCGCCCGCCTCGGGGATCACGACGACGAGGAGGGCGCGACGACGTTGGACACCGTCATCCGCGCGGTCGTCGCCGCCTTGGTGGTGGTGGGCGCGGTCGCGGTGGTGGTCCAGACGGTCCGCACTGGCGAGCAAGGCTCCCGTGCGGTCTGGAATCCGACCGGCGACCAGGACTACGGGCTGGTCCAGGTGACCGGCTCGCCCTAGTCGCCGGCGCGCGGTTCGCGGCTGGCCAGCAGGCGCCGGAACGAGTCGACCCGGCGCGGATCGATCTCTCCGGCCGCCACCGCCGAGTCCAGACCACACTCGGGCTCGTCGGCGGTGTGAGTGCAGCCGCGCGGACAGTTCGCCGTCGCCACCGCGAGGTCGCCGAAGGCCGACAGCACGTGGCCGAGGTCGACGTGGGCGAGGCCGAACGACCGGATGCCCGGCGTGTCGACGAGCCAGCCGCCGAACGGCAGCCGAAGCGCGTAGGCCGACGTCGACGTGTGCCGGCCCCGGCCCGTCACGACGTTGACCTCGCTCGTGACCCGGTCGGCCCCCGGAATGAGCGCGTTGACCAGCGTCGACTTGCCGACGCCACTGTGGCCGACGAGCACGCTGGTCCGATCGCGCAGGGCGTCGCGCAACGGATCGAGGTCGCCGCCCTGCTGGGTGGTGACCGTGGGCACGCCGAGCGGCTCGTACTGCTCGAGCTCCTCGCTCCTCGATTTGAGGTCGGCCTTGGTGAGGCAGAGCAATGGGTCCATGTCGGCGTCGTACGCGGCGACCAGACAGCGGTCGATCAGCCGTGGGCGTGGCTCCGGATCGGCCAGTGCCACGACGATGACCATCTGGTCGGCGTTGGCGACGATGACCCGCTCGATCGGATCGTCGTCGTCGGCGGTACGTCGCAGCACCGACCGGCGGGGCTCGACGTCGACGATCCGGGCCAGGCTCCCGTCGGCTCCGCTGATGTCGCCGACGATCCGGACGTCGTCGCCGACCACGATGCTGCCGCGGCCCAGCGCCCTTGCCTTCATGGCCGTCACGGTGCGTTCGCCGTCGGCGTCGTCGTCGACCAGCAGCGTGTATCGGCCTCGGTTGAGCGTGATGACCCTGCCGGTCACTGCGTCGTCGTGGGCAGGTCGCTGCTTCGTACGCGGTCGGCTGCTGCGCTTCGGACGGTCGAACCGCTCGTGGTCGTCGACGTCGTAGCCGGAGGTCATCGGACCAGCCGCTCCCACGCGTCGGCGAATCCGGGGTACGTCTTGGCCGTCGCCTCGATGTCGTCGACGCAGACGCCGTCGATCGCGAGGCCCAGGACCGCGCCCGCGTGGGCCATCCGGTGGTCGGCATGACTGGCGAAGATCCCACCCTGCAAGGGTTTCGGCACGATCCGCAGGCCGTCGTCGAGCGGAGTGACGTCGCCGCCGAGCGCGTTGATCTCCTGGCTGAGCGCGTCGAGCCGATCGGTCTCGTGGCCGCGCAGATGCGCGATACCCGTCAGCTGCGACGGTCCCTCGGCGAGTGCGCAAAGGGCCGCGACGACCGGCGTCAGCTCACCGACGTCGTGGAGATCGGCGGTGATGCCCTCGATGGGTCCGGTGCCGGACACGACCAGGTCCGCGCCATCGCGTACGACCTCGCCGCCCATCTGCGACAGCAGACTCGGCACCGCGGCGCCGGCCTGGTCGGTATCGTCCGGCCAGTCGGGTACGCGCACCCGCCCGCGGGTCACGAGGGCCGCTGCGAGGAACGGTGCGGCGTTGGACAGGTCCGGCTCGATGACGGTGTCGAGCGCCCCGATCGGGCCCGGCGCGACGCGCCAGCGGTTCGGCTCGGCGTCGTCCACCTCGACGCCGCGGATCCGCAACTGGCGGATCGTCATGTCGATGTGCGGCTGCGAGGGCACCGGCTTGCCGTCGTGGCGCAGGTCGATCCCGTCGCGGTAGCGCGCGCCGGCCAGCAGCAGCCCGGAGACGTACTGGCTGGACGCCGACGCGTCGATCGTCAGGGCGCCGCCGTCGACCCCGCCGGCGCCGGTCAGCCGGAACGGCAACGTGCCGCGGCCGTCGTCGTCGATCTGGACACCGAGCTTGCGCAGGGCGCCGATCATCGCCTGCATCGGGCGCTCTCGGGCCCGCAGGTCACCATCGAAGTCGACCGGCCCGTCGGCCAGTGCGGCGACCGGCGGCAGAAACCGCATCAGCGTTCCGGCCAGGCCACAGTCGACCGTCGCCGGACCCCGCAACTCGGCGGGCGTGACCCGCCAGCCGTCCTCGACCGTGTCGATCGCGGTGCCGAGGGCTCGAAGCGCGTCGGCCATCAGCCAGCTGTCGCGGGCCAGCAGCGGCCGAGTCAGTGTCGACGGCCCGTCCGCGAGCGCGGCCAGGACGAGGACCCGATTGGTCAGCGACTTCGAGCCCGGCAGTCGGACCGTGGCGTCCAGAGGTTGCCGAGCTCGCGGCGCCGACCACACGGTCAGCCCGCGGCCTTCTTGGACTTGCTGGTGGGCTTCTCTTTCGCCGGCGGGCGATCGAGCGCCACCATCACCAGCCCACCCGTCGTGGACACGTTCTTGAAGAAGTGGATGCGTTGCGCAGCACGGGCCTTGGGGTCGGGCTCGGCCCAGAACGCGTGTCCGGCGACGGTCGTCGGCACCATGCTCCCTGCGAGCACGGCCGCAGCCAGCCGTGGAAAGCGGCCGGTCGCGAGCATGCCGGCGCCAACGATCTGCACGGCACCGTTGATCCGCACCCAGGTGGCCGGGTTGCTCGGAACCGGCAGACCCGGTGCGGCTCGTTGCAGCAGCGGCACGATGCGGTCCGTGACCGGCTTGGCTCGGACCGCCTGCGCCTCGGGGTCCTTGAGCGCTCGGGCCGCGCCCACGACGAAGGTCGAGGCGAGCATCGGCCGGGCAATCGCACGCAGCAACGTCATAAGGCCATTCTTGCGCAGAGCCTCACGGCGCCAGTCGGTGCAGGTCACGTGGGAACAGCGTCGTCTCGCGGACGTTGTCCGCACCCACCAGTCGTGCTGTCCAGCGCTCGAGCCCGATCGCGAAACCGCCGTGTGGCGGCATGCCGTGCGCGAATGCGTCGAGATAGCCGGTGTACGCCTCCGGCGACTCACCCTTCGCAGCCAGGGCCGAGAGGTAGTCGGCGTAACGGTGCAGCCGCTGTCCGCCGGTGGTCAGCTCCAGCCCGCGGAACAGCAGGTCGAAGGAGTTGGACCAGCGCGGGTCGCCGGGCTCGGGATGGGTGTAGAACGGCCGCTTCGCCATCGGATAGCCCTCGACCGCGACGAAGTCACTGCCGTGCTCCTCGAGCCCCCAACGCCCAAGCGCTCGCTCGTGCTCCGGGCTGAGGTCGACCTCGTCCGGGTCGGCTCGCAGCATCTTCAGGGCATCGCGGAAGTGGAGCAGCGGAATCGTCTCGGGTACGACCGGCAGCGTCAGCTCCAACTGCTCGACCGCCGGCGCGGCCCGGGTCGCGACCGCGTCGACCATGCCGGCGACGACCTCTCGAAGCACCTTGAGCACGTCGCGGTGGTCGTCGATGAACCCGAACTCGGCGTCCAGCGAGACGTACTCGGCGAGATGCCGGACCGTGTCGTGCGGCTCGGCGCGGAAGACCGGGCCGACCTCGAAGACCCGCTCGAAGACACCGACCAGCGTCTGCTTGTAGAACTGCGGCGACTGGGCCAGGTAGGCCGGTGTGCCGAACCAGTCGACGCCGAACACGTTGGCTCCGGACTCGGTCGCGGTGCCGACCACCTTCGGCGTCTGGACCTCGGTGAAGTCCAGGTCGAGCAGCGCAGACCGGAACCCGTGCAGGGTCGCCGCCGCCAACTGCCAGACCGCCTGTCGGCGAGGATGCCGCCAGGTCGTGGGCGCGTTGTCGAGCAGGGTGGGCAGCGTCGCGGTCAGGGACGGCCGCCACAGCTCCACCGGCGACGGCTCGGCCGGGTCGGTCAGCGGTCGCAGGGTCGGCTCGACGATCTCGACGCCGCCCGGGGCCTGCGGGTTGGCCACCGCCGTGCCGGTCACGTCGATCACGGTCTCCTCGCCGAGCTCGTCCAGTTGGCGCAGCTCAGCGGGGTCCTTGACGACGACCTGGCCGAGACCACTGCGGTCGCGAAGCACGCAGAAGGTCACCGATGCGAGGCGGCGGCGACGGTGGATCCACCCTTGCAGGCGTACCTCGTCGCCGACTCGCTGCGGCAGGTCGCGCGTCAGCGTACGGGGGAGTGTCATGACGAAAAGCACCTCCTCGGAGTTCATCCCGGGAGGCGCGGGCGAGCGGGATCTCGCGGTGCCACCGCACCTTCGTCGGACGCGAACGCCCGACCTCGATTCAGCGGGCTCGGAGGTGTCTTCGGTCTCCGTCCGGAGGCCGCCGTCTCAGCCGGTGGCGGCTCTCTGTGCTCCGGTGGTCGGAGACGTACTCGTTCTCGTCTATGCCCGGCTGTCGAGTGTAGCTAGAGGACCACGTGGGTCGACACCGAGTTGTTGCCCGGCTTCGGGTCGCGGTAGTCGTTGGCCGAGATGCTCGCCGTGACCGCGGAGTCGGTCCCGCTGGTGGTCAGGCTCAGACCGAGATCCTGGGGGTCACCGGCCTGCGCGACGTCGTCCAGCGTGCACTGAATCATGTCGGCGCTGACCTCGCTGCACGCCCAGTCGGCCACGTTGCCGCCGCCGCTGGAGTCGCTCCAGCTGACCAGGTTCTGCACGGTGACGACCATGGTGGCGCTGTCGACCTTCTGTACACCGCTGGCCGGAATCCGCACCTCGTTCCAGAGCAGGCCGAGGAAGTCCTGCTTGTGGATCTTCGGCCCGACACCAAGGTCGGCCAGCGGACCCGACGGGTCGTTGGTCGGCTGGGTCGGCTCGGTCGGCTGGGTGGGCTGGGTCGGCTCGGTCGTGCTGTTGGGCGTGTTCGGGTCGCTGGTCGGCTCGGTCGGCTCCGTCGGCGTGGTCTGCGTCGGGTCATTGCCGGTGCCGGTCGGCTCCGTCGCGGTCGGGTCTCCGGACGTCGACTCGGTCTGACCGGGGTCGTCGGCGTTGCCGTGCCTGGCGCTCGGCGAATCCTCCACGCCTTGCGGATCGCCCGCGTGGTGCGACCGGTCGAGGTCGTCGCGGCGGTTCTTGGCGTGGCCGCGGTGGTCGCCGCGGTCGGGCCGATCGGCGCGGTCGGTGGGCTCGGCGGAGTCGGTGCTGTCCGTCGGGCCGTCGTCGGTGAGCTTGCTGCTCACGCCAGATCCATTGCTCTGGTCCGTGTCGGCGCTGCGGGTGCCGATCACCGCGGTCGCCGCGATCGCCGTGACCGCAACGGCAGCCACTGCCGCAGCAGCGGCGCCCTGGTGGCCGCGAAGCACCTTGCGACCGCGCAACCACCGCGGAGCGGCCAGTCCGATGCCGGTGTGCCCGGCGGCCGTGAGGTAACCGGCCGCGGCGGCGCCGAGCAGGATCGGGGCCAGCAGCACCCGCAGGTTGGAGTTGACCTCGACCAACTCGAGGTAGACCGCGGTGCAGCTGCGGCAGTCGTCGAGGTGCGTCTCGACCTTGTGGTGGTCACGCCGTGACAGTCCGCCGCGGACGAAGCCGCCGAGGTGCTCGGTGACCCAGCGGCACGAGTCGTCGGCGGTGTCGGCGAGATGGGCGCGCAGGTAGGCCTGGCGCAGACCCTCCCGGGCCCGGTAGGCCATCGCGGCGACGCTGTTGGCCGTCATGCCGAGCAGCGGCGCGATCTCGGCCGGCTTGTCGCCCTCGACCTCGGTGTGCCAGAGCACCAACTGCCACCGCTCAGGCAGCGAGGCGAAGGCCCGCGCCGTCGCGACCCTCGAAGTCGTCCAGCGCCGGGTCCTCGAACGGCGTCCCGGGGTCGAACGGCTCGAGGTCGTCGGTGGACTGCATCGGGTCGCCGGCCCGAAGCCGGTCGATGTGCAGCCGGCGTACGCAGGTCAGCAGGTAGGCCCGGAATGAGACGTCCGGACCGCCACCGCCCTGGATGACCTGCAGCAGCTTGGCGAACGACTCCGAGACGAGGTCGTCGGCCTCGGTCCCGGACGCCAGTTGCCGGGCGAGCCGGATCGCGGCGTCGCGATGCCGGTCGTAGAGCAGGCCGTAGGCGTCGATGTCTCCGGCGCGGACCTGGGAGATGAGTTCGGGGTCGCTGGTTTCCGTCGTGGCACTGAAGTCAGTCATATCCATCGCGAGTCGTCGATGGGTCCGAGTCGGACTGCTTGTACCGCGCAAACAAGACACACGGACCACGGGTGCCGGACAGCATACGCACATTCGCCCGATGTGTCTGTCGGCGGGGTGGGAGTTTCGCCGACTTCTGACCGAAACGCCGTCATGACCTGGGCCATCCTCCGTCTCATCACCGAAGGAGGTGGCAGCGGTGCATTTCGCCCATCTGGCCCGGCGCAAGGATCTGACCGGGCGGTCCAGGCGAGGGATGCCCGGCGAGTACGGGAGTCCGCCGGTCACTCGCGGGTTCGAGCCGGTGATCGACGCTTTGCGCTCCGGCGGCGACGTGAGAGCCGAGGCCGTGGAGTCCGGACGCGATCTGGCCGGCGACGGCGTACCGCTCGACGAGGTCGTCGCGGACCTCGAGGCGACCTATGCCGTCGCCGGGGCGGACCAGCCGGACTACCAGGTCGTACGCGATCTCTGTCTGGCCTGGACCGAGATGTCGATGCGCTACCTGCACAGGCTGTCCTGCGACGACCCGCTGACCGGTCTCGCCAGCCTGGCGCATCTGCGGAGCCGGCTGGACGAGATCTATCGCGAGGCGGAGGTCCGCGACGCGCGGGACGCCGACGAGCGAGCGCTGGTCGTCGTCGCGGCCGACCGGGTCGCCCGCCGGGCCGACGGGTCCGCCGAGGGGAGATCGGCCTCGGTCACCCGGCGCTTCGGCTCCGCCCTGAGGATGGCCGAGGCGGCCGACGCGTTGCGGGCGGTCTTCTCCGGTGGCGAGACGCTCGCCCGGTCCGGAGTGCATCGAGCCGTGGCGCTGGTTCGACGCCAGGGCGAGTTGGCGGCTCAGGTGGAGGCGTTGCGGGTCCTCCTCGCGAGCCGGTCGGTGGGCGGCATCGATCGGGGAGAGCGGCGGGTGTGGATCGAGGGCCTGCCGAGCTCCCGCGATGCCGCCTCCGTGCTCCTCGACGAGCTGGCGCGCTGACCTCAGGTCCGCGGTCGCCTCCGCCCGAGCACGGGGAGGACGGAGGCGACGGCGACCCGTTCGTGATCGATCAGCCGACGCCGGCCTTGGCGCTCGCCGTCACCGTGATGCCCTCGGCGAAGCGAACCAGCTGGTCGTTGGACCAGCCGAGGTCGGCCAAGCTCCAGGCCTGGATCTCGACGTAGCGGCCGTCCGCGTACGGGAAGATCAGCGTCGTGGCGCCGCCATCGGACGGACTGATCACGCCCTCCCGCCCGTTGATGTCGACCGGCTCGCCGTTCTTCGGCACCGACGCGTCGCTGCTCAGGAGGGTGACCACGAGCTTGCCGACGAAGGCGTCCGGCGACGACGTGTCGCCGTTCCGCGCGATCGACAGGCTGTAGGCGCCGTGGTCGGGCTGCTGGATGTACCAGCCCTCCGGCACCAGGTCGACGATGAACCCGGGCGGCTGCTCGCCGTGGTAGGTGACCAGGTCGACCCCGTCGCCGCCCGGCGCCTGCCCCTGCGACTGGGTCGCGTTTGGCCGGGCCGTGGGCGTGTCACCGGTGCGATCGGCGCCTCCGATGACGACCGTTGCCCCGATCACGGCCACGACGGCCGCCGTACTCGCGACCGACGTCCAGACCGCACGGCGACGGCGTCGGTGCAAGAGTGCCGACCGGGCCCGGCGTACGTCTGCCTCCACCACCTCCGGCGACGGCGTGGCCTCGGCCGATCGAGCCGTCTGGTCCAGCAACCGCTCGATGTCAATCATGTCCGTGTCCTTTCTCGACAGTGGCGTTGCCGTTCAGCGCGGTCCGCAACTGCGCCAGTCCGCGGGCGGTCTGGCTCTTGACGGTGCCCTCGCTGCAGCCCAGGGCATCGGCGGTTTCGGCCACACTGACGTCGGCCACATGTCGCAGGACGACGGCGGCCCGCATCCCGGGCGGCAGTTGCGCCAGCGCCCGGAAGACCGCCGCCTCGGTGTCGATGGGTTCGGCGTCCTCGATCACGACGTCCGGCACCTCGGCGTGGGTCACCTCGACCCGAGCATGGCGTCGGCGCCGCTCGTCGAGATCGGCGTTCACCAGCATCTTGCGGGCGTACGCGTCGCGGGTGTCCGACCGGATCCGCGGCCACGACAAGTACATCCGCAGCAGGACGTTCTGGACCAGGTCCTCGGCCCGATGCGCGTTGCCGGCCGACAGCAGCGTCGCCACCCGCAACAGACCTCCCCGTCGCTCGGTCACGTACAGCCGGAACTGATCGTCGCGACTGGACGAGGAACGCCTCATATCCCTAGTACGTCCGGCCCGACCTGCGAGGTTGCACGGACGTGTCGGGAGACTGTGGCAGGCTGCCCATATGTGCGGTAGGTATGCCTCCAGCCGGTCGGCCGACGACCTGGCGGCCGAGTTCGAGGTCGATCAGATCGACGTTCAGGAGCAGCTGTCTCCGGACTACAACGTGGCTCCGACCAAGAAGTCGCCGGTCGTGCTCGCCCGGCTGCCGAAGGACGCTCCGGACGAAGCCGAGCCGGTGCGCCAGCTGCGTACGTTGACCTGGGGCCTGGTGCCGTCGTGGTCCAAGGAGCCGAAGCTCGGCCGCATGATCAACGCTCGTGCCGAGACGGTGGATCAGAAGCCGTCGTTCCGGCGGCCGTTCGCCAGGCGGCGGCTGATCATCCCGATCGACGGGTTCTACGAGTGGTTCCCGACCGAGCAGCTCGGCAAGTCGGGCAAGCCGCTGAAGCAGCCGTTCTACCTGCACCCCAAGTCCGGCGACGTACTGCCGCTCGCGGGTCTCTACGAGTTCTGGCGCGACAAGGACAAGCCCGACGGCGATCCGGACGCCTGGCTGATCACGTACACGATCATCACGACCTCCGCGACCGACGACGTCGGCCACATCCACGACCGGATGCCGATGACGGTCGCGCCGGAGAACTGGGAGGCCTGGCTCGATCCCCGGCTCAACGACGCCGACGCGATCCGGAAGCTGATGGCGCCGCCGCCGGCCGGGAGCCTGGACATCTACCCGGTGTCGAAGCAGGTCAACAACGTACGCAACAACGGGCCGGAGCTGGTCGATCCGCTGCCGGCCGAAGGGGCGGACGAGGACGCGTCGTGACCGACCGGGTGATCGAGACGCCGCAGGGACCCGCTCGGCTGGTTCGGCGCCGGTCACCTCGCCCACGGGCCACGCTGGTCCTGACCCACGGCGCCGGGCGTGGGATCGACGCGCCGGACCTGGCCGCCCTGGCCTCGGGACTGCCACGCCGCGGCATCTCGGTCGCGCTGGTCGAGCAACCGTGGCGGGTCGCCGGCCGCCGGATCGCGTCCCGTCCGGAAGCACTCGACGAGGGCTTCGTCGCGGTCGTCAAACGGCTCCGGCCGCAGACCCCGATGTTCGTCGGCGGGCGCAGCGCCGGTGCCCGGGTCGCCTGCCGGACCGGGAAGGGGCTTGGCGCCGTCGGCGTGGTGGCCTTGGCGTTTCCTCTGCATCCGCCCGGTCGGCCCGAAAAGTCCAGAGTCAACGAGCTACTCGGCTCCGAGCTGCCCACGCTGGTAGTCCAGGGCGAGCGGGACTCGTTCGGCCGGCCGGCCGAGTTTCCGCCCCAGCAGCGCCTGGTAGGCGTCCCGGACGCCGATCACTCGTTCGCGGTCCCCAAGCGGGCCGCCACGTCGGTTGACCAGGCGCTGAGCGCCGTCGTCGACGCCGTAGCGGCCTGGATAGACGACCGTACGGGAGCGTAGGGGAACAACCCACCGGTAGATCCCGTTGAAACAAGTGTCAGCTGATCTATTTTCAACGGAGGTGTCGGTGCTCGCGACCCTGCCCGACCAGTGGCCGCCGGTAGGCTTGTCCTCGATGACAGAAGTCAACGACATCGACCAGGAGCCGGTCGACGTAGCCAGTGAGACGCCGGAGGCCCGTGCCGCGCGTTTCGAGCGGGATGCCCTGCCGTTCCTCGACCAGCTCTACTCCGCGGCCTTGCGGATGACTCGCAAGCCCGCCGACGCTGAGGATTTGGTCCAGGAGACCTTTGCGAAGGCGTACAGCGCCTTCCACCAGTTCAAGCCGGGCACCAACCTGAAGGCTTGGCTCTACCGGATCCTCACCAACACCTACATCAACTCCTACCGCAAGAAGCAGCGGCAGCCGGCCCAGCACATGACCGAAGAGATCGAGGACTGGCAGCTGGCCGCTGCGGAGTCCCACACGGCCAGTGGGCTGAAGTCCGCGGAGATGCAGGCGCTGGAGCACCTGCCGGACTCAGACGTGAAGGACGCCCTCGCCGAGTTGCCGGAGGACTTCCGGCTCGCGGTCTACCTGGCCGACGTCGAGGGCTTCCCGTACAAGGAGATCGCCGAGATCATGGACACGCCGATCGGCACCGTGATGTCTCGGCTGCACCGCGGGCGACGCCAACTGCGCAAGCTGCTGGCCGATTACGCTCGCGACCGTGGAATGGCCGCATCTGGAGCAGGTGACCGGTAATGAGTTGCGGCAAGCCGCATGCACACGACTGCGCTCAGATCCTCGCGCAGCTCTATCTGTTCCTCGATCACGAGATCGACGACGCCAGCGGGACCGAGATCGCCGAGCACCTCGACGAGTGCCACCCGTGTCTGGAGAAGTACGACCTCGACCGCATCGTGAAGTCGCTGGTCGCCCGGTCGTGCTGCGAGGAGGCGCCGCAGCAACTGCGGGAGCGGGTGCTGTTCTCGATCCACGAGGTTCAGGTCCAGCTGGGCGCGCCCGTCAACATGCGCATCGACCGCCCTCACTGATCCCCTCCGTCTGACCGACGATCCGCCGTTGCTGTCGGCTGCGCCCGACCGCCGTGCGACCATCCTCACCATGACTGCCGGCATCGACGTGGGACGCTCCGCCACCCTCACCCGTACGGTCACCGACGCCGACACGGCCAGTGCGATGGGCAGCGGTGATCTGCCGGTCCTGGCGACCCCCCGGCTGCTCGCGTGGTGCGAAGCCGCCACCTGCGAGGCGATCGACTCCGCGCTCGACGCCGAACGCACCTCGGTCGGCTCCCGCGTCACGGTGGCCCACGAGCGGCCGAGTGCGGTCGGTGCTCAGATTGTCGTACGAGCCGCCGTCACCCATGTCGACGGCCGGCTGGTCCGCTTCTCGGTGGCCGCGGAGGACTCCGACGGCACGATCGTTGGCCACGGCGAGGTGAGCCGGGTGATCGTCAACCGGGATCGTTTCCTGGGTCGACTCGGCTGACCAGCGGCAGCCGAAAGCCGAGCAGCACGATGCCGGGCACCGGCTCCCAGTCGAGCTCGGGCGCCCGGACGAAACCCAGCCTGCCGTACAGCCGATGCGCCGCGGTCATCTCCGCCAGACTCGACATGACGAGCTCGCGATGTCCGAGGGTCCGCGAACGCGCGATGCACAGGTCGACGAGGGCCCGGCCGACGCCCGCGCGCCGGGCCGCCGGCGCCACGGCCAGCATGCGGAACTCACCCTGGTCCGGCTCGGTCGCCAACTCGCACCAGCGCGACCCGGGCGGGCAGTAGGTCACCGAGCCGAGCACCCCACTGTCGTCGGCGGCGACCCACAACTCCGCATCGACCGCGCGGCCGGCTGCATCGCGCAGATGGTCCGCATAGTCGTCGGAGTCGTCGAGGTAACCGTCGGCGGTGTACGCGTCGACGGTCAGATCGCCGACGGCGGCGTACTCACTCGGCGACGCCAACCGGATCTGGACCCGCGACCCCCTCGCGACCGGCGTCATCACACGCCGGTCGTGTTGCGGGGATAGGCGATCTCCGGATCGGTCAGGACGTTGACCAGATAGGGCCCGCCGGAGCGGAAAGCCCGGTCGAGAGCCGGCCCGATGTCGGACGGTGCGGTGACGGTCTCCCCATCGCCGCCGAGCGCTCGAACGACCTCGTCATAGCCGGTGCCAGGCTTCAGCTCGGCGGCGACGTGATAGCCGTAGAGGAACTGCATCGGATGCTTCTCCAAGCCCCATGCCGCGTTGTTGCCGACCACCATCACCACGGGCAGGTCGTGCCGTACGAGGGTGTCGACGTCCATCAACGACATGCCGGCCGCGCCGTCGCCGAGCAGCAGGACGATCTGGGACGAGGGGCGAGCGACGCGCGCAGCCATCGCCGCACCGAGCCCGGCGCCGAGGCATCCGAACGGCCCTGGGTCGAGCCAGCCGCCCGGCCGACGGGGCTCGATGTACTTGCCCGCGAACGACACGAAGTCGCCGCCGTCGCCGATCACCACGGCGTCGTCGTCGAGTCGCGGCACCAACTCGCCGTAGATCCGGGCCGGGTGGATCGGGTCGGACTCGGCGGCCAGCAACTCGGCATCGGCCTCCGTCGCGGCGGCGATCGCCCCCGTGAGCGTGTCGATCCACGAGCTCCAGTCGGGCTTGCGAGTCGACCGCTCCACGGCCGCCGCGATGCCGTCGAAGCAGGCCGTGAGGTCGCCGGCGGCGGAGCCCGCGAGCTCGACATGGCTCGCGATCTGGTCGGCCGCGTCGGCGATGTGGACGACCTGCGCCGAGGGCCGGTCGTGCTTGCCGCCGAACGATCCGTAGCCCAGCCGGAAGTCGAGCGGCGCCCCGACGACGATCGCCAGATCGCACTGTCCGAAGGCGATTCGGCGCGCCTTGGTGACGAGGAGTCGATGTCCGCCGGGCAGGATGCCGCGGCCCATGCCGTTGGCGATCACCGGTACGCCGAGCCGCTCGACGAACTCGGCCGCCGCGGTCTCGGCCCGGTCCGACCAGACGTCGGTGCCGATGACCAGCACCGGTCGCTCGGCTCGCGCCAGGAGCTCGGCGATCGCCGCCAGCGCATCGGTGTCGGGCTCGGCTCCGCGCGCCGACTTCGGCATCGGCGGCTCGATCTCCACGCGCGAGAACAGTTGGTCCATGGGGACGTCGACGAAGGCCGGCCCGCGATGCGAGCTGCCGGCCGTCGTGAACGCCGCCTCGATGACACCGGCGATGTCCTCAACCCGATGCGCTGTCGTCGCGGACTTGGTGATGGAGCTGAGGATCGGCGGGTGATCGAGCTCTTGCAGACTGCCCATGCCCCAGCGCTGCGTCGGCGCCCGGCCACCGACGACGACCAACGGCGAGCCGGCGAACTGCGCCTGCGCGATCGGGCTGACGCCGTTGGTGACGCCGGGCCCGGCGGTGAGTACGGCGAGTCCGGGTGCCCGGGTCAGCTTGCCGGTCGCCTCGGCGGCGAACACCGCACTCGGCTCGTGGCGAACGTCGATCAACCGCATCGGCGGATCGGCCTTGACCGCGCCGTCGTACATCGGGAACACATGGGCGCCGGACAGGGTCCACATCGTCTCGACGCCGTGCGCTCGCGCGACTGCGACGGCATGGTCGCCGCCGTGGCCCTCGACACGGAGCGGGGACTGCGAGGTCTCGGTAGTGGGCTCAGTCGACACGGGCGTCTCTCCTTACCCCGGTGGCCTACTGCGCGACGCCCGGCGGGCGTCTCGCTGCGTTCTCGTCACTCGCCGCACTGTCCCAGTGCGCCTTCGCTCCTCGGCCTTGCGAGACACTCCGCCGATCGCCGCTCGCGACGGCCCGGGGTAAGGAGACACGCCCATGAGCCGCAGGCTACCTGGCGCGCTCGGTCTCCAGAGCCGGTGTCGCGAGGGCGGCCGCCGCCGGGGTCTGGAACAACCACGGGCTCGCCGCTCGCAGTTGGTCGAGGACGATCAGCAGCAGGTCGGCCCGGTTGGGAGTTGGCTCGGAGAACAGCTTCGCGTCGTCGGTGATGTCGGCGCGGCCGCGTACGCCGAGTGCCAACTGCACGTGCAGGGCGCGAAGGAACGAGATGCTGTTGGTTGCGGCCGGCGTCGGCCACTCTGCGCCACCGCCCCGGGCCGGCGGCTGCCGGATGCCGGCGCCGATCCGGCTGAGCCACGGCTCGACGACCCGGAACTGGACGATGTTGCGATGGAGGATCGTCATGATCGCGTACGCGAGCCGATCCTCCTCGCCGTGCTGGAGGACGTAGGAGGTGGGGGCGAGCACCCGGTCGCCGATCACGTCGAGCAGCACGGTCAGCTCGAGGGCGCCGAAGTGCCGGCTCCGGGCCAGTTGGCCGACCAGATCGGCACCATGTGCGACCGCATGCGCCCAGCCGCGGTTGGGCACCCAGCCGCGCAGGTCGCGCTCGCGTACGAACCAGGACGTCACGAGGTCGCCCCATCGCATCACGACGTCGCCGGGCAGCAGCAGCGCTTCGTTGTCGCGGCCCACGATCTCGGCCAGGATCAGCGCGCTGAACGACCGTCGCAGCACTGAGTCGTCGCCGTCCGCGCCGAGGCCGTGCTCCAGGCCGACCACGATCCCGTCGCCGAGTCCGACAAGGAGATCGTCGTAGACCCCTCGGCTGATCCAGGTCGCGAGGATCGGGTAGGCCAGGTCGTCGCGGCGGCGGGGCCGAGGATCACCGAGCATCGTGACGAGCTCGGTGGTCATGTCGTTGAGGTCTCGGTCCGGAGGGACATCGACTCCGCTAGCGAGAACCGCCTGCCAATATGCCTCCGACACGCGGCCTATCGTGTCACGAGTCAATCGCCCTCAGTAGCTCGCCCCGCGGTAGTTGCCAACTTCGCAGCTACGCTTAGTGAAATGCCCACGTTGGACGACGTTCTGCGGCACCACACCGCGCTGTCCGACGACGATTTGGCCTGGTTACACCGGCTCTTGGCCGACTGGCAGATCATCGCCGACCTGTCGTTCGCCGACCTGATCCTGTGGCTGCCCGATGCCGAGGGCCGGGGATTCTGGGCCGGTGCGCAGATGCGTCCGACCACCGGGCCGACGGCCTATGTCGACGACATCGTCGGCAGCTTCGTCCCCCAGGGCCGGCGGCCGCTGCTCGACCTCGCCTGGCGGGACGGCCGCATCGTGCGCGAGGGCGATCCGGAGTGGCGGGACGAGGTGCCGGTCCGGGTGGAGACCATCCCGGTGCGCCGCGACGACGCCCTCCTCGGGGTGATTGCGCGAAGCACCAACCTGATGGGCGTACGGACGCCGAGCCGGCTGGAGTTGGCGTACCTCCAGACGGCCGCCGAATTGACCAAGATGATCAGCCAGGGTCGGTTCCCGACGCCGGGGGAGCGATCGGAGCTCGCCGACTCGATGCGAGTGGGCGACGGCTTCGTCCGTACCGACGTCGACGGCGTCGTACGGTATGCCAGCCCGAACGCGATGTCGGCGTTCCGGCGGCTCGGACTCGTCGGCGACCTGGTGGGCGTCAACCTAGCCGACACGACGCGATCGCTGGTGCCGCCGTCGGCCGAGCCGGTGTCGCAGAACCTTCGGGCCGTGCTCGACGGACAGGTGGCTCGGGAGGCCGAGGTCGAGAACACCGCGGCTGCGTTGGTGATCCGGGCCATCCCACTGTCCGCCGACGACCAGCATCTCGGCGGTTTGGTGCTGCTGCGCGACGTGACCGATCTCCGCAGTCGCGAACGTGAGTTGGTGACGCGTGAGGCGACGATTCGCGAGATCCACCATCGGGTCAAGAACAACCTGCAGACGGTGGCAGCGCTCTTGCGACTGCAGGCCAGGCGACTGT